>ERZ1673768.32-NODE-32-length-38629-cov-21.487193_pt1 | contig 38629 bp, 34 predicted proteins | sample MGYA00580142_ERZ1673768 | MGnify/ENA primary metagenome ERZ1673768 (study PRJEB41219, sample SAMN04549649) | soil metagenome | isolation source: soil | place: USA: Texas, La Sal del Rey | collected 2008-06-23 ... | reverse complement strand
CAGTTACGGCTTTGACCGGGAAGGTTCGCTGCAATTTGCAAGTTCTATTCGATTACGAAAGAAGGATGAGTATTTTTATGAAGCTTCTCCCACTTGTTCAACGTCCGAACCGGGAATTTTTGCCGCAGGAGATATTATTAACTATGACGGGAAAGTTTATTTACTCGTCGGCGCTTTCCAAGATGCCGTCAATGCAGTGAATAGTGCAAAACAATATATTGACCCGCTCGCTGAAAAAATCGCAATGGTGTCATCCCATAATGAAAAGTTCCGAGAAAAAAATAAACAATTACTTGAAATCGAGTTGAATTTGTAAAATATATAGAAGAAGGGCCGGGATCAGGTCCCTAGCCCTTCTTCTAAACCTTTAAATTAGGAAGCATAATAATGTAAAATAAGTGTGCTAATCATTATTCTATCATTCATCAAAAGGGTGAGGTCAATTATGAAACTATTACAATTCTTCAAAGAAAATAAACTGCATTTAGGTGTGGCGACAGAATTAGGGATTTTAGACGTTAGTGAGGCGGGGAAAAAATATAATGTATCCGTACCGGGCAGTCTTCAAGAATTACTTTCAGCTGAAGATGGTATGAAAACAGTGGAAGCGGTAACGAGTCGTGCATTAGAGGTGAAAACGACCGAATTATTCCTTTCTAAAGAAGAAATTCACTATGCACCGGTCGTGACGAATCCGGAAAAAATTGTCTGTGTCGGCTTAAATTATATTGACCATGCAAAAGAATCAAAGATGGACATCCCAACCTCACCAGTGATCTTTAGTAAATTTAACAACGCATTGTCTGCGCATTTAGATTACATCCCTATTCCTGAGGGAGCAAAGCAAATAGACTATGAGGCAGAACTCGTTGTAGTTATCGGTAAGGAAGCAAAAAATGTATCTAAAGGGGAAGCGCTGTCTTATGTATTTGGCTACACGATTGGAAATGATGTCTCCGCTCGCGACTTACAATTTCGAACAGGGCAATGGTTATTGGGAAAAAGTCCGGACAGCTTTGCCCCTGTTGGTCCATTTGTCGTGACAAGTGATGAAATGGATCCATACAATCTCAATATTGAATGTCGTATTAATGGAGAGATCCGCCAAAAAGCAAATACAAGAGATATGATTTTTGATTGTGCAACATTAGTAAGTTATCTTTCAACATATATGACATTGAAACCGGGTGATCTTATTTTTACCGGAACTCCGGATGGTGTCATTCTTGGATATGCGAAAGATCAGCAAGTATGGCTGAAACCAGGAGATGAAATGGTTGTATCCATTGAGAAATTAGGGGAATTAAAAAATGTCTTAAAGTAAACTTTCATCGTGGGGGTTTCTTATTCCCCCACGGATGTATTTTTGCCACAGAATAGCGAATATCGCAAGCACCACGATAAAAAATTTTATCCTGTTATATTTTCCGATAATAAATACGCATACACAAGTTTTTCTGTATTTTGTATCGATGAAATATGGGTTCGTTCAAAGGCATGAGAAGAATCAATACCCGGACCAATTAAACCATGAACAATATCAAACCCGCTCCGGATAGCGGCTGATGCATCGGAACCGTAATACGGGTAAATATCTAACTGATAATCAATTTGATGTTGTTTCGCCAGTTCAACAAGATGTTTCCGTAATTTCATATTGTATGGTCCACTCGCATCTTTCACACAGATGGAAACCGTATATTCATCTGTCGACTGTCCGTCACCCATGGCACCCATATCAACCGCCAAGTATTCCACTGTTTCCGGTGTAATATTGGAGTTGCCGCCATAGCCGATTTCTTCGTTATTTGAAATCAAGAAATGGGTCGTATACGGCAACTTGATTTGATTTTTCACTATGTATTCAATTGTCTTCATTAAAATTGCGACACTTGCTTTATCATCTAAGTGACGGGATTTAATATAGCCGGATTCCGTTATTTGAACCCGCGGATCGAATGAAACAAAGTCACCCACTTCAATACCAAGCGCCCGAACTTCATCGGGATTGGTCACTTTTTCATCGATGCGAACTTCTATATTTTGCTGATTACGCTCTGCTGTTTTCGCTTCTTTATAAACATGAACAGATTGTTGATGCATTAAAATCGTCCCGGTATAAATTTTTCCGGAAGCTGTTTCAATTTCGCAATATTCCCCTTCAATCGAATTCCACGCAAAGCCGCCGATCAAGTCTAAGCGAAGTCGGCCATTGCTTTTAATTTCCTTTACCATCGCACCTAATGTATCGACATGGGCGGTTAACATACGGTGCTTCGTGTTATTTTTCCCTTTTAACGTCGCAATAAGACCGCCTTTCCGATTCCTGCATGTATCAACCCCTAAATTTTTGAAAAAGTCTTCCACAAATTCGATTACTTTCTCTGTATTACCGGACGGGCTCGGGATGGAGACAAGCTTTTGAATCAGTTCCATGGTTTCTTTACTGTTTGGTTCATAGGACATAACAAAGACTTCCTTTCATTTCTGGCTTATAATTATATCTTGAGTTTCGCACCTGATAAAGTCAATAAATATCCCTGCAGAACAAATAAAATCCTAAAAACAGTTGTAGATAATCAAACAAAATATTATGATAAAAGAAAAAAGTTGTGTGGTATTGTTTTAAAAATATTCATTTAATAGAATATGTAAAAAATAATTTAGGGGGGCATTTTCATGAGAAAAGAATCGGCATTTACTTTAGCGATTATAGGTTATATTGTACCAATTGCTTTTTGTATATATATTCTTTTTAATGAAAAATTGTTAATTCCAAAAGGCTATGAGTTATCAGTGGACGGTGTAGTAATTTCGAGGACATTGTTCTTGATATTTTTATTATACCTTTTGTCGAAACTTGGTGTGTTTATTTATAAAGGGGTAGAAAAATAATTTAAAGCGAATTTCTCATCCTAAAAGTAGGCGTACATTAGGTTTATTATGTTCTATATAAAAATACCCTTGATTGATTTCACAACCAAGGGCAGATTCTTTTATAAAAAGGCTCTTCGGATTTTATGGTTGGATTCTACTTTTTTTCATTGCCAAGTCATTCTACAGGGTTTATTAAAAAAACAAATGTTTAACGTAATTTATTATTGATTGCAAAGTTCATTTAAGTGGTGGGTTATAATTTGTTCCGTTTTTTCAATTGTGAATATATCCGGTCTTAATAGAGCATGTATGGATAAACCTTCAATAACAGCCGCCAGCCTTAATTTTTCTATTTCAATATTTATGTCTCTTTTTACACAGCCTGCCTTTATTAATATTTCAAGCAGTGCTTCCATTAAAATATATTCTCCTTCAGTTAGTTCATTTTTTTTCTTATTCAAAGCTACACTTGTAAGTGAGCGAATAGCGAAAACCAGCCATACGCCAGTTTCAGTTTGTTTATCCCGATCAACAGGTACTAATTCTAACAACGTTTCCTGTACCGCAATAAGAGGGTTTTTTGACCATGATTTATTTTCCGAACGTTCTTTCCCCCGAGCAAGAAAATATTCCATGATAAATAATAGTAATTCATCTTGGGTTGAGAAATAATGTCTTAATGCTCCGGTAGACATTCCAGCCTCAGACGCAATTCTTCGGATAGATGCTTTTTCAATGCCTTCCGATTCAATAATTTTCCAAGCTGTTTCAGCGATAATTTTCCTTTTCTGATCGTGATTAACAATTTTTGGCACTCAAATCACCTCTTGCTTTTATTTAGCACACTGTGTTATTATTATTTTATCACAGTGTGTGAAATAAATAAATAAGGAGGATGTTAGGTGCTTGAAATCATTGAGTCATTAATTCCTAGCAACATAGATTTCACAACAGCACTCCTCATAATTGTGCTCTGTGCTTTCATTGATATTTTAAGCCCCGGCATATTGGCGATCACAGCGTATATCCTTCTAATACAAAAAGAAAAATTGGCATCGCGTTTGATCGTTTTTTTATTATCGACACAACTTTGCTATTTTATCATAGGAATCTTGGTTTACCTAGGAGTTGGGCCGATTCTTGGATTTATAGAAAGTATGACCAAGAATCAAATTTCAAGTTGGTTTTATACGATATTTGGTGCCGCCCTTGTACTGATTAGTTTTTATAAGCCTAAGAAAGGAATGGAATCACGATTTATGGAATGGTTACCTAATCAGGCATCTTTAAGGGCGATGATTATACTCGGTATCATTGTGTTTACGATCGAGTTTGCTACTGCTTTACCGTATTTTTACTCGATCTTATTAATGGATGGTTTAGCGTTTAATACGGGGTTGTCCATAAGTATTTTACTTGGGTATAACGTAATTATGGTACTTCCTTCAATCTTACTATTGATCATTTATATACTATTTAGAAGTTGGATACAGAACAAGCTTGAAAAACTAAGAAAAAAATTAGTAAAAGCTCCATTGTCTTCTGTATTAGTGGCAGCGGCAGTTATTGGAGCGGTTTTATTCAATATTGGCATTAGGGGAATTTTATAGTGATTTCAGCAGTTAATTTTTTGAAAGGAGATGTAGTGTTATGAAAGAGATTACGAGCGGTTTAAGTCTACTTCTGTTAATTCAAGGAATTGGGGGTATCATAAACCGATTAACAAATGGAGGGCAAAGTTGGTTTATCGTAAATTACGTCGAAGCTTTGCAAGGTTATGAAATGATAGCCAGTATAGTTTTAGTTATACTGGGAGCAATTATCGGTGTAGGTTCTCTCCAAATAAAAGGTAAAGATGACTAACCTATCATCATAGTTATGGAACCACCACAAGAAAATGAAAGCGATATGTTGTTTAAAGTGGAAGCAAGCACCCCAACAGAACGTTGTCCTGAATGTGGTTTTGACAGTTAACTAAGCACAAGCTCACGAAAGCAATCGATTATGGATTTTCCCACTCATTTACAGCGAGTGGGCTTACAATTGAACCGTAGACGTTATAAGTGTTGTGAATGTGATTCTACCTTCTGGGAAATATCCATTGACATTAAGTAACAGACCATGTCATAACAGGTAACTATGGTGTCAATTTTTCCATGCTAATTAAGAAATTGGAAAAGGGTGACTTGTAAGCCCTTTTCCACCATAAAGTCCGAATACCCTATAAAAATATAGATAAAACAAGAGTTATCACATTCATCGCCACGTGGGTCATCATATGGGCAATCATTGCTGTTTCCAAATTGTCCTTCCAGTATAGCCAACCAAAAACAATACCGCCTAATCCATTAAGCACAAGCATACGAATCCAAACAATAGGTGTCATGTCGGTAACCGCAGCAGTGGCACCATAGTGACCGAGGGCAAATACCAATGCACTGATAACGATGGCAATAATATAAACACCATTACTCGGCTGATGCTTAGCTCTTTGAAACACCTTCCACAAAAGGAAAGTGACCAAACTCATAAAACCAAACCGCATTAACAATTCCTCGACGACACCACCATATAGAATGGCTGATATGAACGGTACAAATGAAGGCGGTTGTATCGGCCCCGTAAAAACGTCCGGTAAAAAAGGACGGAGCAAAAGGTCAAACCCGATAAATATCACACCCAGTAATCCGCCACTAACCAATACAGGTTTCCATGCTATTTTTGAATGGACATGACGATGAAGAACGATGGAAACAAAACTTACTTTATCGGCAATAAAATAACCAATGATTAAGGCAATCAATAATAATATAAAAGGATTTAATAATGCCATGAAAGCTAACGTTTCTACCGACATCCCCGGATCAACCGGTAATTTATCCATTTGTGTTTCGATTGCCGCTTTCTGAACAGGATAAATAGTTAAAATGGCCACAATCCCAATGAACAAATAACCAAATAGCCCATATAGCCGTTTTGATTTATCCATTTTTCTACTCCCCTTTTACGATGCAAACACTGCAATAAGAATCGGAATAAGAAGAATTAAAATTAGAAAGATCCATGAAGTTGGTCGGGCAAAATTATTTGTCCAGCCGCTCCCAAACCGCTTTTCGACCCAAACAGCCGGATCATCCGGATTAAAGTAAAAGACACCAAGCTTCCAATATCGGTCATCGTCGCGGTTCATTATCTCCCCGGTTTTACGATTCGTTACGTTTACGCGGCTGCCTCCTTGCCCCGTCACAATTGACAATACACCTGCACCAATGACAATCACGCCAACAACAACCATCGTAATTATAAAGGAAATGAACGGATCAATTGGATAAACAAAGGAAACTTGCGGCAAGGTGAATAACAAAACCATCATCGTACCGCTAATGATGATAAATAATGACCAACGCCGGCGAAAAATAATATTTTGTTTAATCGATTCTTCCGGATTGGCCGGGTCCATTTGTTGTTTGCTGCGGGCAATGATAATATTGATAAAAACAAATAACCCGAGCATAAACAGTTGAATGAACGGAAACAGAAGGACTGTCCGATATGATTTGTCCGCCCAATCGGTAACCACGCCATCCCATGTATAATGCATAGGTAGTTTTTCCGGCATCCGATCATAATTCCAAAACGTCCAAAGAAGACTAAAAACCGTAATGATGAACGGTAGTAAAAACCAACCGTTTGAATAGGTTAATTTTTTATTATAAAACGAAAGATCAACGGCAACGACTTCTTTTTTCTTACTCTTCCAGTTTTCTTTTTCCTTCAATTGCTTCATTTTTTTGTGAAATTGAAAATAAATAATGAAAGCCACTAAAATATAAACAAATATTCCCACCGTGTATAAAATGGTCCATAAAAAATCTGTTGTAAAACCAGCAGCAATCCCAAGAATCACGAGAATAAGAACACCTGCTAATCCGGATTGAAATGCATATTTTTTTCGGTATTCGGCAATGGTCGGATGTTGGTACACGTCTGATGGAATTGTGATACCGAAGCTCTCTGTTTTTCTTGTAATATAAGGTGTGATTGCTGTAATTAGGACGAGCGGTAAAAAAATCAGCAACATACTAACGTAAATCATCATGCTCTCCTCCTTTTTGGATTTCTTCATAAACTTCTTGAATAAGCTTTATAAATTCTTCCTTGTTCATCCCCCGACAAACTGATTCACTGATGACGGGTCTCAAGTTTTCCCGCACATTTGCCAAGTAATTCTCATCAACAGAGGGCATTCCGTCGGGATTAATGACAACCCCTTTTTGCCGATGAATTTGAATAAAGCCGTCTTGTTTTAAAAGTTGGTACGCCTTGTTAACGGTATGCATATTCACGCCAAGATCTTGGGCAAATGTACGAACTGACGGCAACGGATCACCCGGTCTCAGCTGTTTCGAGGCAATCCCTTCTATTATTTTGTTCCTCAGCTGGATATAGATAGGTGATTCTGATTGTAAATCTAATGAGATAATCACCACTTTCACTTCCTCTGTTTCACTTGTTTTATCTGTTATATTAATTATAGAACAGTTATATAAAAAATACAATAAATTTTTTAGTGCAAAAACGAAAAGGAGCCGGCACAAAATCGAAACAGTAGGTAAGGTTTTCCCGCTTATTCTTTCCTGCTCCATATTGTTTTAAAGCGCTAAAATTCTTTCATGCACTGAATTGCTTATTAATGTAAATTTTTTCGGCAGTATTGTATAATATAGTGGACTTCCTAGTCTATTTCTTATTTTCTAATTTCTAATCGTATGTTTTTGTGAAGCACACCTATATGTTAGACAGAGGGGCATTTTATTTATCATGTAAGGAGGTCACTGAAAAACTTACACAATATGATCGTAGGGGAAATGTAGTTTAGGTTTTTTAACAAGTTGGCTTATGGATTTGCGCTTTTCAGTGGGTACTTTCCAGCATGGTTTTAAAAAATTTTAAATTAATGGGGGAAATGAACGTGAATCAAATTTCAACAACACATTTGTTGGATACGTTTTCGGAAGTTTTTCCGGAAGATACCTCGATTGCCATTGCCGATTCGCGTACTTTTATTTATTATAAGCCGAGTCCTGTCATTGATTTGCAAATTAAACCGGGGGATCAAGTAAAGCAAGGCAGTGCGACGTATAAGGCATTTTCTTTAAGAAGAAGTATATTTTCATATATTGATAGCAGCGTATTTGGCGTTTCATACTTTGGATTGTCGGTGCCCATTTTTAATAACGGAAAACCGGTAAATTGTGTTACTGCCATTTTTCCGATGCGTAAAAATTATTCATTACCTGCATTTTTTACCGTGAAAAATGAGGATTGCTGGTATCCGGTTGCCGTATCCAATATTCTTTATTTAGAGGCGGAAAATCGAAAAGCAAAAATTGTCACAGAGCGGATTCAAGGGTACCATAAGTTTAACCTTTCAGAAATTGAATATTTATTACCGGGTGAATATTTCATTCGATGCCATCGGTCTTTTATTGTGAATGTGCGGGCTATCGCAGAAATTCAACCGGATTTTCATTCAACGTTTTTACTCATTATGAATAACGGACATCGCATTCCTGTCAGCCAATCTTATGCCAGTTACTTCCGAAAACAATTAATGTTCTAGAGATGGAGAAAGCACTTTCACCTTTCCACGTCAAATAATACTGTTTTAATAATGAATATAGTTGTTTTATTCAAGTGATAAGGAAAAACCCTTCTCATCCAAATAAAATATATTCAAACTATGCAAAGAGGGGATACAAATGGAGAAAGGTTATCGTGCGGTTCCTGAGTTTCTCCAAGGCCGGGTTGTTTCTGCGGAAGAAGCGGCTACTTGGATTGAAAACGGGATGACATTGGGGTTAAGTGGGTTTACTCGTGCCGGTGATGCTAAAGCGGTTCCACACGCCTTGGTTGAAAAAGCTAAACAGGAGCCGCTCAAAGTAAACGTTTACACAGGTGCCTCATTGGGTTCCGATGTTGATACATTGATGGCGGAAAACGGAATGATTTTAAAAAGATTGCCGTTCCAAGCCGATAAAATGATGCGAACCAAGATTAATCAAGGGGAATTATTGTTTGTTGACCAACATTTATCTCATACAGCCGAACTGATACGGTCTGATGTTTTACCAAAAGTCGATTATGCAATTATTGAAGCCGTCGCGATTACCGGTGATGGGATGATTATACCGACAACATCGGTTGGTAACTCAACGATTTTTGCAGAAAAAGCAGATCATGTGATTGTTGAGTTAAATGAAACCGCACCCAAGGAATTAATTGGTGTCCATGACATATACAGTGTCGGAAAACAGGGGGAAAGATCGCCAATTCCGTTGACAAAAGCAACTGACCGAATTGGTTCGATCGGCATACGGGTGGATTTGTCCAAAATTAAGGGGATTGTGGTAACAAAGCTTGCTGACTCCCCATCTACCATTGTTCCGCCTGATGAAGAAACACAAATCATGGCCAATCACTTATTAATATTTTTACGGAAAGAAATTGAAGCAGGACGTTTGACAAAAAAATTGGCACCGCTTCAATCGGGCATCGGTTCGGTAGCTAACGCAGTTCTGCACGGCATGTTAGATTCAGAATTCACTGATCTTGAAGTTTACTCGGAAGTATTGCAGGACGCTGTATTTGACTTGATCGATGCGGGCAAGGTTACATTTGCCTCGGCTTGTTCCATTACATTATCTGAAGAAAAGGGCGAAAAGGTTTTTCAAAATTTTGATAAATACCGAGATAAATTGATATTGCGCCCACAGGAAATCTCCAATCATCCGGAAATTATTCGCAGACTCGGGCTCATTTCCATTAATACGGCACTGGAAGTCGATATTTACGGGAATGTCAATTCAACCCATGTATCGGGTTCAAAAATGATGAACGGGATTGGCGGTTCCGGAGATTTTGCCCGTAATGCAAGACTGGCTATTTTTGTCACCAAGTCGATTGCAAAAGGTGGAAACATATCCAGTATTGTTCCGTTTGTTTCTCATGTGGACCATACGGAACATGATGTTGATGTCATCATTACCGAACAAGGTTATGCTGACTTGCGTGGGCTGGCACCGACTGAACGGGCACCGCTTATTATTGAGAATTGTGCGCATCCAATGTATAAACAACAGTTACTTGATTATTATCATGAGGCACTGGCTAATGGTGGTCAAACACCGCATATTTTGGAAAAAGCCTTCTCATGGCACGTCAATCTCGCAAAAAACGGAACCATGTTGGAAAAGGTGCCACAAGAACAATATTAGAATAGCCACCTATACAATTTAAATGTAGCCCCGGTACCAATTACAAACTTCCATACTCACAAAAAATAAAAAGGTGCCTGGCCATACCCTTCCTTCAACCTCTCATCCATATTGAAGGAAGGTTTTTTTATACGTTCAGAAATTATAATTTCCTACTTGATGCGGTGAATTTTATATTTTAAGCATACGTATGTTCTAAAAACATTCTTTTTTTTACTTCAAGGATCATCAAAAATAAAATGTGGACATTTAAAGGTTTTTAATAGCAATGGCAGAAAAAGAATAATGGTATAATATACGAAAAGTAAAGGACGTACAGGGGTGATGGTATGGACTTTGTTCGAGTGTATGAATTGAAAAAGAATTTGGATAAACATAGACTGCTTGACCAGAAGCAAATTTTTTACAGCTCTGCTCTCGCCTAAAAGTTCGTACCCTCGAAAATTTTTATAAATTTTGATCGTTGTGTTATTATGGTTTTCAAATGGTGAAAGGTGGATGGCAATGAATAGAAACGAAATAGATAGAAGAATTGAAGAATTGAAAAGTGATTATATCCGTATTCAAGGGGATATGGAAAAACTGGAGTCGCTCGGCAAAAACGGCAATGTCGCCTATTCGGAAAAACTGCTTGAAGAAATTGAATTAGAATTAAAGCAGCTAAGGGAGATGCTAAATTCAGCAGGATAGAAAAACAAATAGTAAATGACTCAAAAAGAAAATATACTGCGTTCCCCTCGTTAATGCGCGGGCTAAATCACTTCTATAATAGATTAAGGTGAGCCAATGAAAAAGTTATCCTTAAACAAGATTCTGGATAATAGGAACTTATTAATAAGCAGTATTGGCGTTTCATCAATTGGTGATACAGTATTTAATATCACGATCATGTGGTTTATTTATCAAGAAACTCAATCAGCCATAAGTACATCAATCATTGGTGTGCTTTGGCATTTAACATCTATCTTTATTAGTCCATTTGCAGGGACTTTCGTGGATCGCCATACTCCAAATAGGGTATTGTTATGGTCTTATTTCGCATCGGGACTAATATGTATATTATTCGTTCTTGGTTATATAATTCTTGAATATAGGGATTTCGTTATATATAGTTCCGTTTTCCTGTTAAATTCTATCAACACATTTATTATGCCAGCCAAGAATCGAACTTTAGGAAAAATAGTTCAAAAAGAAAAAATACCACAGGTCAATGGTTTAATAGTTTCAGTAAACCAAATATCTGATATTATTGGAAATTCAATAAGTGGTTTGCTAATTGGAATATTGGGGTTTGCTGGAAGTATTTTATTTGATTCAATCACATTTTTTATTGCTTCCCTGCTCATCAGTCATTTAAAAATAAAAAGATTACATAAAGATCAAAATATAACAGGCTTTGTAGAAACTAATCAATATAAAGGGAACTATAAAAAAGATTTAATTGATGGTATCAAATTTATTTTACGACATAGAACAATGGGTAAACTTGTTCTATTAGTATTACTTATAAATATATCTTCTTTAGTAGGTCCACTATATATTATAGCTTGTTAATGAGCAATTTAAAGGGGGACCTACCGAGTATGGAATATTACCCCCCGTTATTCAACAGCAAGAGCCCATTATTCAAACTCCAGATCCGATTGCCGCAGTGCCCGGGTACAGACAAAAAAGGTTTCTAAGCACGTGGCTTAGAAACCTTTTTTCATAATTTTATTCGGCTACATCTGCCCATTTGTATTCATATGTGGCACCAAATGGATTGATGAAAACGCCTTTTACTCGCGGTGAAATTAATTGTGCTCTCGAAGCTTGATAGATTGGTGCAATTGCTGCATCTTCAAATAGAATTTTTTCAGCTTCCAAGAAATTTTGATAGCGGGCATCATTGTCAGTTGCCAGCGTTGTTGCGGTCGCTTTAACCAGTTCATCATATTTTGGATTTGAATAACCCATCCAGTTATTACCGCTATCTGTTGTCCATAAGTTCATATATGTGTACGGATCAAGGAAGTCCGGACCCCATCTGGAAACTTGCATTTGATAGTCCATATTTGTATCTAAATCAAGCCGTTGTTCTTTCGGTACTTGCTTAATTTTAACCGTTAAGCCTTCCAAATTTGTTTCTAGCTGATTGGCAATATATTCCACCATAATTTTTGTTGTTGCATCATCATCTGCCAACAATTCTAATTCCACTTTGTCTGTTCCGAGTTCCTCTAAACCTTTTGCCCAGAATTGTTTTGCGGCATCCAAATCATATTTCATCAAGTCGCCGCTCACTTCCCGGAAATCTTTACCGGAATCCGGCATTGGTGTGAAGTCTTTTGGAACAAGTCCGTTAGCAACAATGGATCCATTGTTAAGGATTTCTTCAACCAGCGCTTTTTTATCAAATGCTCTGCTGATTGCTGCACGAATATTTGTATTGGCTAAGGCTTCACTTTTTGTTTGGTTGAACTTAATAAAATAGACAAATGTATCCGGCGTTACTGTATAGTCATCATTTGAAGTATATTGGTCAACGAGGTCGGATGTTAAGTCTACCCGGTCAACGGAATTTTCTTCATATAGATTTACTGCCGTTTGCGGATCTTTCACAACCTTGAATGTAAGTTTATCCATTTTTACAGTTTTCGCATCCCAATATTTATCATTTTTTACTAAATTCCATGAGTTGCTTGTGCTTTTCCAATCTTCAATTGTATATGGACCATTTGCCAGTAAAGTATCAGAGCTTGTTGCGAATTTATCGCCTTGTTCTTCAACAAATTTTTGATTTAGTGGCAAGAATGTTCCAAAAGTCGTTAATGATTCAAAATAAGGTGTCGGATTTTCTAATTCTACAATTAATGTATAATCGTCTTCCGCTCTTACACCTAACTGATCAGGCGCCATTTCTCCTTTACTGATTGCAGTCGCATTTTTGATAACCCCGTTCATCATATATGGACCATATTCAGAACCGGTCGCAGGATCAACGGCACGTCTCCAAGCGTATACGAAATCATTTGCTGTTACCGGATCTCCATTTTCCCAAACAGCATCATCCCGGAGTTTGAACGTCCAAGTTAAACCGTCCGGACTAACCTCATGATCAATGGCAATCCCGGGTACCGGTTTCGTGTCCTTATCCAAGCGGTATAAACCTTCCATTGTTGCTGCTAAATAAACAAATGAAGATTCATCCGTAGCAAGTGCCGGGTCCATAGATGGAATGGCTTCCGGATTGATGAAATTAAGAACCTTTTCGGACCCGCTATTTGATTTATTGTCTGCCGTTCCTTTTGTCTCTTCTGCCTTATCACCGGAACATGCCGCAAGAAAAGTAACCAACATGCCGGCCAAAAATAGTAGAGACCATTTTTTGATTTTCATTATTATAGATCCCCCTCATATTATAAATGTAATATTAAAACAACTGCGCCACTATTAATCGAAACATATACGGTATTCAGATTATTAAGTCTACTATTAAGCTATATAAATATAATTTTGGCTGCAGTTTGTGTTTAAATATTATAAACTATTATACTATTGCTTGTAAACTGCTTTAACGATTAATTGATTTTATTATATTGGTTGTGAATTTAAATAATGTTATATTTATGAGGACTTGAAAATGATTTTTGAATTTTTTGTGAGCAACAATTTTTATGATTGTCATGCAAAATTATTCTTACATAACAAATAAACCCATTCCGCCTGTTTTGGAATGGGTTTTATCTCGTTAAGAATGGTTTAAATTCGACCTAGTGGGAAATTCAGTTTAAAGGAATCCGGGTCACGAGTCCCTATAGACCCGAACACCCAAGTTCCTTTTATTTAAAAATCGTCTTCTTCCTCATCTTCATCTTTCTCGACTCTGGTAACTAGTACTTTATCGACACGTACATGGTCCATATCGACAACTTCCAAAATTAAATCTTCAATTTCTACTGTATCTTTTATTTTTGGAATGTCCCCGAGACTCATCGTTATAAACCCGCCGAGTGTATGGAAATTGTTACCGCCACGCAAACTTGGCTCGTCCTCCAAGTCAAAGTAGCGCCGAAATTGATCTATGGAAATTAACCCGTCCGCCAACCATGTATTTTCACTTCTTTGGACAATTTGCGGTTCTTCCTCATCTTCATTTTGCGGTAAGTCCCCGACAATATTTTCCATAAAATCATAAATGGTTACATAGCCTTCGATTCCGCCATATTCATCAATAACAATCGCTTCATGCTGACCAGATTTTTTCAACGCTTCTAATGCTTGGAAAACTTTCATCGGTTCCGGCAATACGATGGTATCTTTGATGCACTCTGACAGGTCGAACGGTTTATTTTCTGATAACTTGGCAAATACATCCTTTGTATGAATAATTCCAAGGAAATTATCCAAACTCCCCTTCCCCACAGGAAAGCGGGAATGATTACTTTCATTCATTCTCTTAATATTTTCTTCAAACGGTTTTTCAATATCAATCCATACAATTTGTGTCCGTGGTGTTAAAATATCGCCGAGCCGTTTATCACCCAAATAAAAAATCTGTTCAACCATATCCTGTTCGATTTCCTCAACTACACCGCTGTATACACCTTGTTCGATTAGTTGGGTAATTTCCTCCTCCGTAACATCCGGTTGGTTTTTCGGCTTTACCCCTAATACTTTTAATACAAATTCGGTAGATTTACTTAAGATCCATATAAGCGGTTTGCCAATTTTCGCAAAATAATACATCGGTTTGGCAACAAGCAATGCCACCTTTTCCGGATTTGACATTCCTAATCTTTTTGGAACAAGTTCACCGATGATCAACGACAAATAGGTAGTTAACCCAATCACAAGGATAAAACTTAATTGATAACTATAAGGATGTAAAAATGCAACTTTATCCACATAAACAGATAATTGTTCTGCAATTGTTGCACCGCCAAAAGCACCTGTAACGACGCCGATTAAGGTGATTCCGATTTGAATGGTCGACAGTAACTGATTCGGATTTTCGGCTAATTTTAAAGCATATTTCGCTTTCCTGTTTCCGTCCTCTTCCAGTTTCTCCAGTCTAGCTTTTCTTGATGTTACAATAGCAATCTCCGTCATGGAAAATATTCCATTAGCAAGGATTAATATAAGAATAATAATAATTGAAACCCACAGACTGTCCAAAAGTACAATCACTTCTCCTTTAGTCGATACTATATGTATAAATTTTAACCTATTCTTCAATATTTTATCATATTCATTTATTGTAATAAAACATTTTGCTACTGTGGAAATTTCGATGATTTTGTGAAATTTTAGAGAAATAAAAGGGTTTACAGCAGAATTTGTTGAATATTTTCAGTAGGGAGCAACTTTTTGCCCTTAATTTACTTGATGGGAGGGAGAGGGGCTAGTCCCCGACAAAATGAGTAAAAAAATAATTGTTCCGATTGATGATTCCATTCATTCACATCACGCGCTTCAATTTGCCGTAAAGATTGCCAAAGAAATGGATGGGGAAATTGTAATCGTAAATGTCCAACCGAATTTGTTTACTCCAAATATTCAACGGTTTATTGCAAAGGGGGAAATTCAACAATATCTTCAACAAATGGCTGACGAAATTTTGGAAAAGGCCTCCGAATTGATTCGTGAGGAAGATGTGCAAGTAGAGAAAATTGTTCGCATTGGCATTCCAAAAGTCGAAATCACCAAACTGGCAAAAGAATTAGATGCGTTTCAGATTGTCATGGGCTCTCGCGGTATGGGGCCGGTAAAAAGCGCCGTCCTCGGCAGTGTAAGTATTGGTGTTTTGCAACTAACACCATGCCCGGTAACGATTGTGCCTTAGTTTTTTCTTAAGATGGCAAAATTCCTTTCGTTTCTTTAAGGTTTAATTCCGATTGTCCCTCTCCAATTTAGGGAGCTCTAAGGGACAATCTATTTTTTTGCGTTTTGAGTGTATAAATTCAAAGTATATGGGCACAAGGAAAGCTTTCGGAAAATGGGCCACAACAAGAAAATTTTTTTGGCGAACATCTAGAAGCGAAAAAAAGGCTTTCTCTCCCGTTCTACTCTTAAACCATATTTATCCTGTATAGGAAAAAGCCGGTTGGGAATAGTAAAAGGGGAATTGATTTCACGAATACGCTTTTCAGGAAGGGATTTACAATGGATTTTAACCACGCCTTGGAAAAGAGAGGACTTTTCATCGCCTATCTTTGCATTTTTCTCTTTGTTGCTCCACTGTTTCTACTTGGTGAACATGCACACATTCGTGTTCATGATAATCTCGATTCCAATCTTGCTTGGTATAAAGTACTTGTAAACAGCGGGGAAATGTTCGGACCGGTCAATGCCGTTATTCCACAAGTGATTAACGGTTTGCCTCGCTACGCATTTGGTTCAGAATGGAGCGGAATTGTCTGGCTCCATGCCCTTTTTCCAACAATGACCGCCTATGCCCTTAGTCAAACAATCACCAGAGTTTTTGCCTTTCTCGGAATGTATTTGTTGCTCAAAGAATTTTTCATCAAATCAGACGACGGGCGCATGATTCGAATCGGTGTTTCCCTTGCTTTTGCCCTAACACCGTTTTGGCCATCCGGGATGTTATGTACCCTGGGGCACCCGCTTGCCTTATGGGCTTTTTTAAAAATTCGCTCGGGTAAAGACACATGGAAAGAGTGGTTAACGCTTGGTTTACTCCCTTTTTACTCCGGCCTTGTGCTCGGTTTTTTCTTTTTTTTGGTTGCGGTAAGTTTTTTATGGTTATACGACTTATTCAAAACAAGACAAATAAACTGGCGATTTCTTGGTAGCATTGCATTCATGGGTTTTGTTTTTCTTTTCGTTGAGTACCGGCTTATCTATTCAACAATTTTCAGTGAAGATGTCAGTCATCGCGTCGAATTTATCTCTTCTCGCCATGATTTTTTTCGGTCTCTGCGATTGTCCTTAAAAAATTTTCTGCTTGGTCACACCCATGTAATGACTGTACATACAATCGTCATAATACCGATTCTGTTCATTGCACTTATTCTAATGATTTATCGAAAAGAGTGGCGTGAAGAAAAATTATTTATTTTTTTACTTGTACTAAACTATTTGCTTTCTCTATGGTATGCTCTTTGGTTTAACAATTTATGGATTCCGTTAAAGCAAAGGTATGATATTTTCAACACGTTTAATTTTGCCCGATTTCATTTTTTGCGGCCGTTGATCATTTATTTATCTTTTGCCATCGGGTGTTCATATTTATGGAAAATTGGTTTGCGACGGCTTGTGAAGATTGCTGTAGTTGCACAAATTATTGTTCTCGTTCCTTTCAATGAAGAGATTCACTATCGTTTTATTCATCATACACCGACATTTGAGGAATTTTATGCCGAAAAGCTTTTTTCTGACATCGATCAATATATCGGTAAACCTAAATCTTCTTACCGTGTAGCCAGCATCGGACTCCATCCGGCGGTCGCTCAGTACAACGGTTTTTACACCCTTGATACATATAATAATTTTTACCCGCTTACATATAAATATCAATTTAGAAAAATAATAAGATATGAACTGGAAAAAAATAAAACCTTACAACGCTATTTTGATGAGTGGGGCAGCCGGTGCTACATTTTTGTCGATGAACTAGGGAAAAAATTTGATTATAAGAAAAGCTCAAAAAAGAGGATTACAAATTTACACTTGGACACAGCGGTGTTTTATGAAATGGGCGGGCGCTACCTTTTTTCAAGTGTTCCGATTGACAATGCAGCAGAAAATCATTTAGCTTTGGTAAAAAGTTTTGAGGACGATTTATCGTATTGGAAAATTTATTTATATGCCGTAACATTACCGGAAGAAACAGCTAAGGAGGACATCTAAAGTGGATAAACGGTTACCAATGCTGACAATCATCGTACCTTGTTTTAATGAAGAGGAAGTTTTGCCGGAAACAATTAAACAATTAACCGAATTAATGAATGAGCTATGTGAGGAAAAATTGATCGGAAAACATAGTCGAATTCTTTTTGTCGATGATGGCAGTACAGATCGAACCTGGATGATGATTGCCATGGAAAGTGTGCGGAACCAGTTTGTGACAGGGATTAAATTAGCCCGCAATGTCGGTCATCAAAAGGCGCTCTTAGCCGGTTATTTAAAAGCAAGGGAAAAATGTGATTGCGCCATTTCCATTGATGCCGATTTACAAGATGATGTCGGTGTTATCAAAGAGTTTATGAAAAATTACCATGAAGGCTACGAAATTGTTTATGGTGTTCGGAAACGTCGGGACACAGATTCCTTTTTTAAACGAACAACCGCCCAAGGATTTTATCGCATGATGAAAAAGTTAGGTATTGACCTTGTTTATAACCATGCCGATTTCCGCTTATTAAGTAAACGTGCATTAGATGAGTTAGCCCGTTATCCGGAGAATAATCTCTTTTTAAGGGGGATTCTCCCTTTACTTGGTTTCCGATCCACAAAAGTATTTTACGACCGGAAAGAACGGCTGGCCGGGAAGACAAAATACCCTTTGAGAAAAATGATTTCCTTTGCTTTAGACGGACTTACTTCATTTAGTGTACGCCCCATCCGATTTATAACGATCGTTGGAATTATCTTATTTTCCGTCAGTATACTTTTAAGTAGCTTTACTATTTTCAACCATGCTATATTTGGTTTGAACGGCACTGTCCTTTCCCTCTGGGTACTCGGTTCTCTTCAACTCATTGCCCTTGGAACTGTCGGTGAATATATTGGGAAAATTTTTATTGAAGTGAAAAACCGACCAAAGTATGCCGTTGAAATTGATTTATTTACGAAATCGATGGTGGAACGACTGGATCGAAAAATAGATGAAAGCTATTTTTTAAAGTATAAAAGTTAATTGATAACCTTTTGACCAAAAATGAAAAAATGCATCCTTGTCTTTGTTGTAATTTTTTATCTCTCACTTTACCAATCGGATTTAAGGTATTATAATATATGTACCTTAAAAAGGAAAAACTACTGATCATTTATTAATGAGTCAGTAAAGAGGGGGCTATCATGGATACGTTACTTGTTATTATAAATATTATCGCTCTTTTCGCCTTAATTGCTCTTTTATTCACGATGCAAAAGAAGCATGTATCTTTTTCAAAACGTGTTTTTACCGGGCTTGGGCTTGGAATTGTTTTCGGATTTATTATCCACTTGCTTTACGGAACAACATCGAATATTACGACGCAAACGATTGACTGGTTTAATATTGTCGGTTCCGGTTATGTAAAATTATTGCAAATGATCGTTATGCCGCTGGTTTTTATTTCCATTGTTGGGGCATTTACAAAAGTGCAATTGACGAAAAATCTTGGCAAAATCAGTTTCTTGGGCATTGGGATTTTACTCTTTACAACCGGGATTGCTGCAGCTATCGGGATTGCCTCAGCTCTCGGTTTCGGTTTACAAGGGACTGAACTAACTGCCGGAGAAGCTGAAAATGCACGGAATGAAGCTTTGACTGAAAATGTAAAAATGGTTCAAGATATGACCATTCCACAACAAATTCTTTCATTTATTCCGGCAAATCCTTTTGATGATTTGACTGGTTCACGACCGACATCAACAATCGCTGTCGTTATTTTTGCATCCTTTGTAGGAATTGCTTATTTAGGTGTAAGAAGAAAACAACCGGAGCCAGCTGAACTTTTCAGAAAAATTGTTGAGGCTTTATATGCCATTACCATGCGGATTGTCACATTAATTTTACGGTTAACACCTTATGGCGTTTTGGCCTTAATGACAAAGATGACGGCCACAAGTGACTATGGGGCAATCGTAAAACTCGGTAAATTTGTCATCGCTTCTTATGTTGCCATTATTGTCATGTTCCTTGTTCATTTATTATTGATTAGTCTGGTAAAATTAAGTCCGGTTACCTATATGAAAAAGGCGTTTCCGACTTTGACATTTGCCTTTACATCCCGCTCCAGTGCCGGGACTTTGCCATTGAACATAAAAACACAGACAGACAGTTTCGGTGTTTCTGAAGCTATTGCCAATTTCGTCGGACCGTTTAGTTTATCAATCGGGCAAAACGGGTGTGCTGGCATTTATCCGGCGATGCTTGCCATAATGGTTGCACCGACTGCAGGAATCGACCCGTTTGATCCGGCTTTCATTTTAACGGTCATTGCCGTTGTTGTCATTAGCTCTTTTGGTGTCGCCGGTGTCGGTGGCGGGGCAACATTTGCATCGTTAATTGTTTTATCTGTATTGAATCTTCCTATTGCGATTGTCGGTTTATTGATCTCGGTTGAACCGCTGATTGACATGGGGCGTACCGCTTTAAACGTAAGCGGCAGTATGACGTCCGGTATTTTGACAAGTAAAATAACCGGTGAATTAAATAAAGATATCTACAATGATAAGAGCCGCAATGATTTTGTAGAAGCTTAATATAGAAAGACCAGATCCGCTAAAATAGGGATCTGGTTTTTTCTTTTTACGAAAAATTTACCCGATAACCATATTTTGTACGGGACAAGTATGCGCTCGTTAACATGTTCTTTTTGGATGTTATTATTAAACCGGACTAACTCCATGTTTTCGTTCCGTAAATACTTGATACTTCGACATATAAGCATGTAATCGTGATATTAACGCGGATCGCAATTCATTTGGTTCAATTACATCATCAACGACTAACTCGGAAGCAAGGCGATAAATATCAATTTCTTCACGATATTCTTCCCGTTTTTGGTTAATAAATGCTGCTTGTTCTACTTTTGGAAGTTGCGCGATTTTATTGGCATATACCGCATTGACCGCCGCTTCCGGACCCATTACCGCTATTTGCGCAGTTGTTAAGGCAATACAGCAATCGGGTTCAAAAGCGGGACCTGCCATGGCATATAACCCGGCACCATATGCTTTTCTAACAATAACCGTTATCTTTGGAACGGTTGCTTCACTCATGGCAAAAATCATTTTCGCACCATGGCGAATGATGCCTGCTTTTTCTACTTGTGTGCCAATCATAAATCCCGGTACATCTGCCAAAAAAATCAAGGGAATATTGAAAGCATCGCATAGGCTAATGAATTTTGCCGCTTTATCTGCTGAATCGTGGAACAAAACCCCGCCTTTTACACGCGGCTGGTTCGCAATGATGCCAACCGGCTGACCGTCCATACGTGCCAAACCGGTAATGATTTCAGGTGCAAATAGTTTCTTTATCTCACAGAAAGAGTCTTCATCAATCATACAGTCAATCAAATCGTACATATTAAATGGCGTGTTTTGATTTTTTGGAATCAGTTCGTCTATACTTTTTTTAAAATTAGCCGGCGGTTTTGGCGCTTCTGCTTTTGGTTTTTCCCGATAGTTGTTTGGGAAGTAACGGATATAATTTCGAGCATAACGAATGGCTTCTTCTTCGGTTTTCGCTAAGACGTCTCCACATCCGGATATCGTACAATGCATTTTTGCCCCGCCCATTGTCTCTAAATCTACTTTTTCTCCAATGACCATTTCCGCCATACGGGGGGAACCTAAGTACATGGAGGCATTGCCCTCTACCATAATCACAATATCGCAGAATGCCGGGATGTAGGCACCGCCCGCCGCGGATGGGCCGAATAAAATACAAATTTGCGGAATCTTTCCGGATAGTTTAACTTGATTATAAAAAATACGCCCTGCCCCGCGTCTGCCCGGAAACATTTCTATTTGATCGGTAATCCGGGCACCTGCTGAATCAACTAAATAAAACAACGGGCAATTTAGTTTATCTGCTGTTTCTTGAATACGAATAATTTTTTCAACTGTTCTTTTCCCCCAGGAACCTGCCTTTACTGTTGAGTCATTAGCCATAACACAAACCGTGCGGCCGTGGATTTTACCAATTCCTGTTACCACGCCATCTGCAGGTAGGTCACCTGCCAAACAATTTGCGTATAAACCGTCTTCAAATTCGATATTATCATCGAACAATAGTCTTAGTCGTTCCCGGACAAATAATTTTCCTTGTTCTTTGTTTTTTTCGTGATACTTTGGATGACCGCCTTTTAAAATTTCCTCCTTTAAATTTTTTGTTGTGATAACGTCATTCATTTCGCTTCCCCCTTTGTCTGCAACTGCCTGCAAAATTAAACTTAATACAGCGTTAATTTCCGGTCATATGAAGTAGCTACTTACCTATATATTGCGGCTGGCGTTTTTCTTGAAATGCTTGTAATCCTTCGAGCCTGTCCGCTGTACGTAGAAGCTCGTTATAAGCAAGTGCCTCAATTTTTAAACCCGTTTTCAAGTCGGCATCCATACCATGATTAATGGCCGTTTTTGCCTGTATTAGTGATAATGGAGCATTTTTGGCAATCTCGAGCGCCAGTTCATGGGCTTTTTCCATTAATTGCTCAGGTTCATAAACATACTCCACAATGCCAAGCCGGTAAGCCTCATCTGCTGAAATCCTTCTAGCCGTATAAATCAATTCCTTCGCACGACCCATTCCGATTAAACGCGGCAATCTTTGTGTTCCACCCGCACCGGGAATAATGCCCAGCGATGTTTCTGTTAAACCGATTTTGGCATTTTTACCGGCTATCCGAAGATCACATGCAAGTGCTAACTCAAGTCCGCCGCCAAATGCGACCCCGTTCAAAACCGCAATAACCGGCTGCGGCAAATCTTCTACTTGTTGAATGGTTGAGCCAACAAGTGAGACCGTTTGCTTTACTTGATGCTCATCCATCCCTTTCCGCTCTTTCAAATCAGCACCTGCGCAAAATGCTTTTTCCCCTTCACCGATAATTAGCACGACACGTATATCGCGATTATAATGAAGTGCTTTCAGTGTATCGCTCAATTCTGTTAATAACTGAATCGACATGGCATTGACAGCTTCGGGTCTTGTTAATGTAATGACACCGACCCAGTTTTTATAAATGTCAAACCGTATGTTTACTGTCACTGTGGGCTAACCCCCTTTTACCCCTGGCAATTTCTAGTTGTTTTGATCCTAATTTTCGACCAATTTTTTCTTCTATAAAAAATGCACTTGCTAAGATTGCATCCATGTTCACCCCTGTTTCAATGCCCATTTCAGTTAATAAATATAGCAAGTCTTCTGTCGCTACATTTCCTGTTGCTCCTTTTGCATAAGGACAACCGCCAAGACCACCAACTGAACTGTCAAAAATTGTTATCCCCATTTCAAGTGATTTTACGATATTGGCGAGTGCCGTACCCCTTGTATCATGAAAATGCATGGCAAAAACATTCGGTGGATACTCGTTGAATAAACGCGCTAATAATTTCTCTACCTGCGTTGGTACAGCTACACCAATCGTATCCCCGAGCGATACTTCTGTGACACCCAGGTTAAATAGGGCATCGACAACTTTTAACACTTGCTCCGGTTCAATATATCCTTCATAAGGGCAACCGATTACCGTTGAAACATATCCCCGGACAGATCGGTTGGCTTTTAACCCTTCTTGAACAACTTCTTTCAAAATAGGGATTGTTTCATCTATCGTTTTATTAATATTGTTTTTATTATGAGTTTCAGAAGCCGATAAAAAGACACTTACCTCATCGACTTCCGCTTCAAGAGCACGAATAAGCCCTCGCATATTCGGGACCAGTGCGGCATATGTGATTGTTTGATTACGCTTAATCGATTGAAGAACATCCTTTGCATCAGCAAGTTGCGGAATCCATTCCGGGTGAACAAAAGATGTCACTTCGATATATTTTAGCCCCGATTCACTTAACTGATTAATGAATGAGATTTTATCTTCAGTTAAAATTTTTTGTTTTTCATTTTGAAGTCCATCTCTCGGTCCTACTTCTTTCATGACAACTTGACGTGGAAGGTTCATTCGCATCCCCCCTACTCAATTTCTAAAAGGTCATCTTCTTCATTGACGAACATGCCTTCTTGGACAATAATTCTTTTCACGACTCCATCACTTTCCGCTGAAATTGGGATCTCCATTTTCATTGACTCTAAAATGACCACATCTTGGCCTGCTTTTACCTCTTCCCCTTCTGAAACGACGATTTTCCAAACGGTTCCTGCCATACTTGCCTTTATTTTTGTCATTTCTATCCCCTCCAAATAATAAGAACTACGCGATTGCCTGGCTTTTGCGTGTCGTGAATAGTTCTCCGCCGGCATCTTTGCATGAATCTAGCGTATAAAGGAAAACAGGGAGAAGGCTCCCGTTTATATTTTTATAATGGAATCCTTCTCTTACTTACTCTTGATTTCTTGAATTTTTGGCAAATAATAGTTTTCTACAAAACTCGTAGTTGGATATCCTTTTAAAAACAGTTCATGGCTTACTGTTTCAATCAACATAGGTATATTTGTTTTAATCCCTCCTACTTTGTAATGATGGAGAGCGTCCAGCAAGCGCTTACAAGCCTCGTCCCGGTCTTTACCCCAAGCAATTAGTTTTGCTATCATCGGATCATAGAATGGTGTAACCACAGTTCCCGCTTCAATGGCGCATTCATGCCTGATACCCGGTCCTTGTGGTAATTGCAAACCCGTTATTTTACCCGGTGATGGGAAAAATGTTTTTGGATCCTCTGCATAAATTCTTACTTCAATGGCATGCCCTTTTCTCTCAATATCTTCTCGTTGAAATGAAAGAGACTCTCCTGCTGCGATTTTTATCTGCTCAGCAACTAAATCTAATCCTAAAATTTCTTCTGTTACCGGATGTTCAACTTGCAATCTTGTATTTACCTCTAAAAAATAGAAGTTTTGCTTTGAATCAACTAAAAATTCAATTGTGCCGGCATTTGTATAACCAATATATTTTGCAGCACGGACAGCAGCTTCTTGCATTTTTGCCCTTGTTGCTTCCGAGATAAATGGTGATGGTGCTTCTTCCACTACTTTTTGGTTACGCCTTTGAATTGAACATTCCCTTTCAAATAGTGGGACAACATTTCCATAGGAATCTGCAATTATTTGAATTTCCACATGGTGAGGATCTTCAATAAGTTTTTCTATATACATTGTGCCGTCGCCGAAAAATGATTCTGCCCGCTTCTTATTCCCCTCGTAAGCCTTTACAAGTTGATCCGAATTATCGATCCGCTGCATACCAATTCCGCCACCCCCGGCAGATGCTTTTAACATGATTGGATAACCGATTTTTTCAGCAGCTTGACATGCCGCTTCCGTATTTTCAAGGGCAATATCCATCCCTTCAATAATGGGAATACCAGCTTCTTTCATTTCTTTCCGAGCCTCTAATTTACTCCCCATTGAAGCAATTACTTCCGGTGAAGGTCCGATAAAGGTGAGTCCGGCATCTAAACAACTTTGGGCAAACGTTGGATTCTCTGACAGTAGTCCGTAACCCGGATGAATCGCCTCTGCATGAGATTCCTTAGCAATTTCAATAATTTTTTCTATGTTTAAATAGCTTTGGGCAACTGGAGGTTTTCCGACTAAGTATGCTTCATCTGCCTCCTTTACATGTAGCGACTGAGCATCAGCCTCTGAATAGATGGCAACGGTTTGAATATTTAATTTTTGACATGTGCGAATAATTCGCCGTGCTATTTCACCACGGTTGGCTATTAAAATTTTTTTAAACAATGACGACTCCCTCCTTATCACTTATTTTATGAAACGGTTCACTTGTTCTCTCAATCTAAACTTTTGAATTTTTCCGGAAGCTGTCATTGGGTAGCTGTCTGTAAAAATAATGTACTTTGGAATTTTATTGCGGGCTATTTTATTTCTACAGTAATTTTTTATTTCTTCTTCTGATGCCGATTCTCCTTCACGTAAAATTATGAAGGCTGCTACCTCTTCACCGTACTTGTCATCAGGCACACCAACGACTTGCACATCGAGAATTTTTGGATGTGTATATAAAAACTCTTCAATTTCACGCGGGTATATGTTTTCACCACCGCGAATAATCATATCTTTCAAGCGACCGGTAATACGAACGTAACCGTTTTCATCCATCGTTGCTAAATCACCCGTATGTAACCAATGCTCTGCATCAATAACTTCCTTGGTTGCTTCGGGATTGTTATAATATCCTTTCATTACGTGGTAACCGCGTGTGCAAAGTTCCCCTTGGGCACCGGGCGGTACTTCGGTATCTGTTCCCGGTTCAACAATTTTTACTTCAACATTTGGTAATGCGCGGCCGACTGTTTCAACCCGTAATTCCAAAGGGTCATCCGTACGTGTTTGCGTGATCACCGGTGAAGATTCCGTTTGGCCGTAACAAATGGTAATGTCAGTCATTCCCATTTTCTGAATAACGGCTTTCATCACTTCAACCGGACAGTTGGAACCGGCCATTACCCCTGTTCGTAACGATGAAAGATCAAAATTGTCAAAATTAGGTAAATTTAACTCACTGATAAACATTGTTGGCACACCGTGAAGTGCTGTACATTTCTCTTTTTCTACCGTTCTTAACACTTCTTCAGGTTTAAATTCTTGTACAGGTACCATCGTCCCTCCACAGGTTGTTATGGCCAGTGTACCAATCACACAACCGAAACAATGGAAGAAAGGTACCGGAATGCATAAGCGGTCCTCCTTTGTTAATTTCATACATTCGGCGATATTCACTGCATTGTTAATTAAGTTATAGTGGGTTAACATGACTCCTTTTGGAAAGCCTGTTGTCCCTGATGTATATTGAATATTAATGACATCATCATAGTGTAATGTTGCTTTTCTTTCCGCCAATTGTTCGTCCGTAATCTGTTCTGCAGCATTGAGGATGTCGGACCAGTTAAAGGTTCCATCATAACGGTTTTCGCCTAAAACAATGACATTTTTTAGCTTTGGTAACCGTTTGGATTGCAATTGACCAGGCTCAGATGTTTTTAACTCGGGACATATTTCATAAACAGTATCAATAAAGCGATGATCACGATATTGTTCAATGAGAATCAGTGTTGTCGAATCCGACTGTTTTAATAAATATTCCAGCTCACGGGCTCTATAATTCGTGTTTACAGTTACGAGAGGCGCACCCATTTTCCCTGTTGCAAATTGGAGGCTTACCCACTCGGGAACGTTTGTTGTCCATACAGCCAGATGGTCGCCTTTTTCAATGCCGAGGGCCATCAAGCCTTTTGCCACCTTATCTGAGAGATTATCAAGTTGCTGATAAGTTAAGCGCAAATCACGATCAGCATAAACAAGCGCTTCTTGGTTTGGATGTTGATTCGCTTTTTCTTCAATCAATTGGCCGATTGTTGAAAAAATCAGATCTGCCATTGTACCCCCCCTAAAATATTGTTTCATTTGTCTACTACATGCTAAAGGTTTTGTCGGTATCTTCCTCTACTTGAGCTACTAGTATACTGTTTTTTTTCTAACATGCTAAAGGTTGCCGGTAACTTCTTCTTTTCGGGCCACCATTATCTTGTTCGTTTTTCTACTAACATCCAATTAATCTGGAAATAACCACTCTTTGAATCTCTGATGTGCCTTCTCCAATTTCCATTAACTTAATGTCACGTAAATGTCTTTCCACATCGTATTCAGCCATGTACCCGTAACCGCCATGGATTTGAATCGCTTGGTTACAAACTCTAAAACCCATTTCGGAAGCAAATAATTTTGCATATGCCGCTTCTTTGCTAAATGGTTTGTTGTTATCCTTGAGCCACGCTGCTTTGTACAACATATTTCTCGCTAATTCAATTTCCATAGCCATATCAGCAAGTTTAAATTGAATGGCTTGGAACTTTGAAATTGAACGACCAAATTGGACTCTTTCCTTTGCATATGCAAGCGCTTTCTCAAAGGCTGCTTGAGCAATACCGACTGATAAGGCAGCTATTGAAATTCGTCCGCCATCCAATGTATTTAAAAATTGACTAAATCCTCTTTGCGGGTCTCCCAGTACATTTTCTTTCGGTACACGAACATTTTCTAACACGATTTGAGAGGTGTTTGATGCCCGAACACCCATTTTTTGATAATCAGATGTAATCGCCATACCGGGAGCATCTGTCGGTACAATAAGTGCAGTTATAATCTTCTTCCCATCTTCCCTTTCACCGGTTACCGCAGTAATAATTACTTGCCGAGCATAACTTGCATTGGTAATCCAACATTTTTCTCCGTTAATCACATATTCATCCCCATCAAGAACGGCTTTTGTTCTCGTCCCGCCGGCATCAGAACCGGCATTAGGTTCCGTTAACCCGAATGATCCTAATGCTTTTCCTTGCGCCATAGGTACCAGCCATTCTTGTTTTTGCTCCTCTGTCCCAAAGTTATAAATGGGGGATGCACCTAAGCTAACGGCAGCCGCATAACTTAATCCTGTACCTCCGCAAGCTTTACCGATCTCTTCAACGGCAATTACATAAGAAATGGTATCCCCACCGGAACCCCCATATTTTTCCGGAAAAGGAATCCCCATTAAACCCAATTTACCCATTTTCTGAAACGTTTCGAGTCTGAAGGAATGTGTCTCATCCAGTTCTCTCGCATATGGTTTTACTTCCTTTTCCGCGAAGTCTCTTACCATATCTCGAATCATTAGCTGTTCTTTCGTTAATTCAAAATTCATTCTCTCCCAACCCCTTTTTCAGTGATCGACCAGACGGTATTCTTAAAGAAAAGCAATTGTATAGACCGACTAGTCGGTTTGTTCAACAGTTATAGAAAAAAATATTTATTTTTCGCTCACAATTTCCTTCTTTCCTAATAATTGGTTTTGCTCATTTGCTTCTGTAAGACCTTTGTCTGTGGCTAAAGAATGTACGATGAGATCTCTGAAAACATCGCCAATTTCCTCTATTGATAACGGACCATCACGTTTATACCATTTATACGACCAGTTTATCATCCCAATAATGGACATCGTTGCAATACTGGCAGGCACTTCTTTTCGAAAGTCTCCTCTTTCTTGCCCTTCTTTTATCACCCTTTCGATGAGTTTCCGGTATTGATCACGTTTTTCGTTTATCACTTCTTTATACGCAGCTTGTAAATAGGCACTTTCTTGATAGAAAACCGTGATATAAGGATTATACACATCAAATACTTTAATAAAGGAATGTAACATGCCGCATAATCTTAAAATAGGTGTTTCATATTCATCGTATGTTTCCTGTGCTTTTTTTATGACGTACGAAATAAATACATCATGAATTTCATATAACAGTTCATCCTTTGATTTAAAGTAATGATAAAATCCCCCTTTTGAAGTATTGGCCTTTTCCACTATTTGTTCAACTGTTACACCATGATATCCATTTTTTTGAAACAGTTCTAGTGAGCTTTCCAGTATGCGCTGCTTCAAAGCCTTTTTTTCCATAGTTTGTTTACCTTTCTTTTAAAAACAAATAAGTTATACTGACATTTTTCACAGATTTACCGGTAAACCTTTTTACACATGATGTATGAAACTTCTACTTTGACCATGTTTATTTTCCCGGCATTGCATTATTGGATTAAAATTATGCATATTCACTCTGTACTTTGCTTTTTAATCAGCCCCTTTTTCCTATACTTAAGGCAATCTTACCGAAAATTTTTTTATTAGTGAAATATCTATTTTGAATATTATTCATTCAATTTTCGAATAAATCCGTATTTATTATTTAAAATATTTTTTGCCAAGACCAAATTTCTGTTTGAATGACGGTTAATAATTCTTTTAATGCATAAGATTGATAACTGTCTTTGAGGGTGACAATTCCTAATTGCCACATTAATTGATTTGTTTCAAACGGGATAATTTTTACGTTTTTATTTGTTTGTTTTGCATAGATTGCTTTTGGTAAAATCGTTATTCCTAAGTTTAATGCTATTAATTCAAAAATTAAATCCCACTGTGAACTTTTATAAGCGATTTGTGGTTGGAATCCTTCGCTTTGACATGCACGAATGACAAAATCATGCAGGGCAAACTCGGCTGTAAATGTAATAAACTGCTCATTTTTTAATTCCGGAAGAGTCACAGCTGAACGGCTCGCTAATGGGTGTTCTGCATTTACATAGACTACAAATTCATTTTCAAAAAAAGGCAAAATGGTAAATTGTTCGTTTTCAACCGGTAATACAACAATTGCTAAATCAACTTCCCCGGATAGTACAAGTTCTCCGATTAACTTTGCCCCTTTCTCAACCAGTTCCAGCGTGATGTTAGGATATTTTTCATGGAATTTACGGGCAATTTCAGGGAAAAATAATGTGCCTATTAAAGGCGGGATGCCAAATTTGATCTTCCCAGACTTTACGTTTCTTACATCTTGAATGGAGCGTTCCAATTCTAACACAGAATGTAAAATTTTTTGGGCATGTTCGTATACGACTCCCCCGATATCAGTAAGTTGGAGTTGTCTCGTTGTTCGACAAAGAAGATCAGCTTTCAAGGATGCCTCCAGTTTTTGAATACTTTTACTTAATGTTGGCTGGGAAATGTAAAGGGCCTCTGCAGCTCTCGTAAAATTCCCATATTGAACAACCGCAACGAATGCCTGTAAATCCCTAAGTTCCATTCCGTTACCCCCTCATACAAGTAAGCGAACAAGTTTTATAATTGGCAGGAAGATGTCCTTTCAACTTGTGAGACGTGCCTTTTTCCCGGCCGACCCCTTTGATTCATAAACAACGCATGTCACCCCATGGCGATTGCCCGGCCGGCGCTCGACTGGTAAATGTCCATCAACCGGTGATTCATACACAAGGCAAGAATTCCCACAAACGCCCCCCCTTCAACCGACAATCCATAAAGCTTTCATTTTAGTGTTAATTACAAATAAAACGAATAAAGCAATGCTAACCGAAAGAATAGTGGACCAATTCCCCTTTGGCAACAGCGCATCAATGAACCATTGAACAGCTAAAGGGAAGGCAAGCTCGAGAATGGCAACAACAACCACACTACTGAAGTCAATCAAAAATAATTTTTTATGGGGTTTATAGTATGATAGAAAACGACGAATCATGTTTTTCTCCTTTTTTTATGCTTACGTTTTTATTCTTATTTTATCGTATAATACGATCATTGACTATTCCTGTACTCTCCTTCTATATGTTAGAATGAATGAGTAAGCGTAAATAAGGAAAATGTTGGATGAAGTGAGGTTTTACTCCAATGATTAATATTCTTGTTACATTAAACGCAAATTATCTTCACCCTTTGAAAGTTTTACTGAAGTCATTATTTCATCATAACCCCAAAGAAAAGTTCTCTATCTATTTGATGCATTCTAATCTCAACCAATATGATCTGGATGGATTACATCAGTTTATTACCGAACACCAACACCAGTTCTATCCAATTTTTATTGATCGGGATTATTTTAAAGAGGCACCCGTGTTCCGCCATTACTCAACAGAAATGTACTATCGATTAGCAGCCCATGAATTTCTTCCTAAAACTATTGACCGGGTTCTATACTTAGACCCTGATATTGTCACCATCAATCCGATTGGTTCTTTTTATCGGACTAATTTTGAAAACAATCTATTTATTGCGTCTGAGCATGAGTTTCCGACAAAAATAGTTCAACCAATCAATAAAATTCGTTTAAAAACGCCTTTAACAAAAGGATACTTCAATACCGGGGTACTATTAATGAATGTCGCCTTAATGCGCGATCTTGTTCACTTGGATGAAATATATCAGTATATTGAAAGGAACAAATTTAAATTAGTTTTACCGGATCAAGATGTTTTAAATGCTCTCTATTGGGATAAAATTAAGCCCGTTGACAGTTATCGATATAATTATGATGCTCGCTACTTTGAGTTTGCAAAGTTTTACCAATCCGATAAAAATAATCTTGAATGGATTAAAAAACATACATTATTTATCCATTACTGCGGCAAGGATAAACCTTGGCATGATGATTATAAGGGAAAATTGGGCGTATTTTATCAAAAATTTGAACAAATGATATAATAAGGATTACAATAAGATGGAACTTCCATCAGGGGAACTTATCTTCCTCCTTTATATTTTTGTTTTCCCTTAGACGACATGACCGTTTGTGCGGGGCAATTAATTGTACATAATATGACTTATATTACCTGTTTAGGAGATGAAAAAAATTGAAAGATGAATTGATTAAACGCTTTACCACTTATGTCAAGATTGACACACAATCAAATGAAGATAGCCAAACTTGTCCATCCACACCGGGACAATGGGATTTGTTGAACCTTTTGGTAGATGAATTAAAGGAAATTGGCATGGAAGAAGTAACCATCGATGAAAATGGGTATGTGTTTGCAACTCTTCCAGCCAATACGAATAAGCAGGTTCCGACAATCGGTTTCTTAGCACATGTCGATACGGCGACAGATTTTACCGGAAAAAACGTCAAACCGCAAATTGTCGAAAATTATGATGGTGGAGATGTGATTTTAAACAAAGAACTGGGAATTGTTTTATCACCGGAAGCCTTCCCTTATTTAAAAAACTACAAGGGGCAAACATTAATCACAACCGATGGAACAACCTTACTTGGCGCCGATGATAAGGCAGGCGTCGCTGAAATTATGACGGCGATGAATTACCTCATTCAACATCCGGAAATTAAACACGGGAAAGTTCGGGTTGCCTTTACACCTGATGAGGAGATTGGGCGCGGTCCGCATAAATTTAATGTTGACCGTTTTGGTGCAAAGTATGCTTATACAATGGACGGCGGGCCACTTGGGGAATTACAATATGAAAGTTTCAATGCAGCCGCTGCTAAAATTACGATAAAAGGAAACAACATTCACCCGGGTTCTGCCAAAGGAAAAATGGTGAACTCAATAAAGATCGGTATGGAGCTAAATCAACAATTACCGGTTAGAGAAGCCCCCGAGTATACGGAGGGATATGAAGGATTTTACCATCTTCTTTCTTTCCATGGCGATGTTGAAAAAACTGAGCTTTACTATATCATACGTGATCATGATCGGCAAAAGTTTGAAGCAAAAAAAGAGAATTTAGTAAAAATCGTTGACCAATTGCGCCAAAAATATGGAGAAGACACGATTGGTTTAAAGTTAGAAGATCAATACTACAATATGCGGGAAAAAATTGAGCCGGTTAAAGAAGTTTTTGAGAACGCCAAAGAAGCGATGGAGAGATTGGATATTACCCCTGTCATTGAACCGATCCGTGGCGGTACGGATGGCTCCCAATTATCTTATATGGGTTTGCCGACACCGAATATTTTTGCCGGTGGAGAAAATATGCACGGGAAATATGAATTTGTCTCGGTAGAAACAATGATGAAAGCAACTGAAGTGATTGTTGAAATTGCGAAAATTTTTGAAGAAAAGGCAAAATAACTTGCTTGTATAAAACGGTGAGGAAAAAAACATCTTCATCTGCTCGTATTGAAACATTAGTGGAGAAAACTCGGTAATTGCCGAGTTTTCTCTTTATATCAACGTTTCTTCGTTTTTTTTTTGCGATTATGCGAATGCTTCACCTAGATCGATAGAACCTGAATAGATTTTATTCGTTTATTTATCGCGATAACCGGTATTAGCCCGGAACTTCACTTCTGCAAAACGAACAAAATCTGTTTTTCCTGATAACACCGTCCCCAAATATCCGCCCAAAAATCCAAGCGGAACAGAAATAATGGCCGGATTGGTTAGCGGGAAGATTGGGTTGCCAACAAAAATAGCTGCTCCTTCAGTCGGTGAAAATACACTTGGACTGATACTTACTAATACTAATGCTGAAATGAGACCCGATAACATAGCGGAAATTGCCCCCGCTGTATTAAACCGCTTCCAAAAAATTGTATAAACGATAACCGGCAAATTGGCACTTCCTGCAATACAAAAAGCAAGTGACACAAGGAAGGCAACATTCATATTTTGTGCAAATAATGCCAATAAAATGGAGAGCACAGATACACCCAATGAAGCATATTTTGCTGCGAGAACTTGTTGTCTTTCTGTTATCTTACCCTTTTTAATAATTTGTCCATAAATATCATGAGCAAATGCCGATGCACCACTTAATACAAGACCGGATACAACGGCTAAAATGGTTGCAAAGGCAACTGCTGATACAAAGGACATTAAAAAGTCTCCGCCTAATACTTGAGCAAGTAATGGAGCTGCCATATTCCCCGCTGCGTTTGCTTCAACGATTTTTTCTGAACCGACAAAAGCCGCTGCTCCAAATCCCAAGAAAACCGTTAAAATATAGAAGATTCCAACAATCCATGTTGCCCACATCACTGAACTGCGTGCCGTTTGTGCATCTTTAACCGTAAAGAAACGCATTAATATATGCGGAAGTCCTGCCGTGCCTAATACGAGCGCCGTCATTAATGAAATTGTATCGAGTGGATTTTTATATTTTACACCCGGATTTAAGAAGTCCTCTCCAAGCGGTGTTGCAGTTTTCATTTTGGTAAACATCGTAGCTATATTAAAATTGAATTTAGACAAGACAATAAAGGAAATAACGACGGTAGCTGCCATCAACAGAACAGCCTTGATAATTTGTACCCAACTGGTTGCTGTCATTCCGCCAAATAATACATAAATGGTCATCATAACACCAACGATTAATACAGCCAACCAGTAATCAATATTGAATAATAATTGAATAAGTGCGCCTGCACCGACCAACTGAGCAATCATATAAAATATGACAATGGTAATCGTACTTAATGCAGCAACCCCGCGAACTTTTTTTGCATCGAATCGTGCATTAATCATATCCGCTAACGTATATTTTCCTAGATTCCGAAGCGGTTCAGCAACAATAAATAAAACAACGAGATATGCAACGAGATAACCGATACTGAAGAAGAAACCATCAAACCCTGTTAAAGCAATGGATCCGGCAATCCCAAGAAAGGATGCTGCCGATAAATAGTCACCGGCTATAGCCAAACCATTTTGCCATCCCGTTAGACCTCCGCCTGCCGTATAAAATTCATTGGCCGTTCTTGTGCGTTTAGCAGCAAAATACGTTATGATTAGCGTACTAGCGACGATCAGTAAAAATAGTATAACAACTGTCGTATTCATTTACTCTCCCTCCTTCTTAACGAATTCTTCTGTAACATCGGCTGCTAATTTATCAAACTTTGATGACTTTTTCATATATATAGTAACTAGTGTCCAAGTCATTAAAAACTGAGCAAACGCAAATATCCACGCCCAATTGATGTCTCCAAACGCCGGTTGATGCAACAATTTTGTATAAGAAGTCAAAATTGGTAAGGCAAAATAAAATAACAGGAAAAACACGGTATACGGAGAAAGAAATTTTTTCTTTTGATCCATTAATTCCTTAAATTTTCCCGTCTCAATGATTCTTTCAAACTTTGTTTTTTCTACTTCCAATTTTTCTTGCTTGGCATGATCCATAAATGATTCCTCCTCAGTACATTTTTAAGCGTTTACATTTTGAAAATTAAGATACTTTAAGAAATAATTCTTCCTGTTTCCTAAGGTTTATTACACCACCATTTCTAACTAAAATTCTTATATTTTAAAATATACATTTTTTAATTAAAATGGGCAACATATTTTTTATCTTTTTAAAATTTTTCTAAAATAATAATGTCCTATTTGTTATGTCCGGACTGTCTTTTCAGCTGATTACGCTTTACGACAATACAGCTCCTGTAAACGATAATGATTTGCTAAATTGAATTGAAGGCGGTTTTTTTCGTAAATAATAGGGAGATTTATTATAAAAAATAAGGAACCTCTATTATATAAGGCCCAGTCAGTACAGCAAACATTGAGAAAGTACTTCTTATGGATAAAGTCATGTGAGAAAATCTTTTATTGACTTTCTTTTCTTTTCCTGCCATAATATTTTTGACAAGTAAATGAGTACCTTTAAATTCAGTCCTGTGAGGCTGGCAAGGTTGGCGGAATACAACGTTATACTGTTTCTGTATCCTTTTGTGTTGGATGGACGGATATAGCACCTTGCCCTTGTACAGGCAAGGTGCTTTTTTATATATAAAAATTTTTTCGAATCGTATTTAAGAAGGAGAGAATGATGATGGAAAAAAATGTCATCCAAGTTCATGAAAAATTACCCTTTTGGGAAAGTCTCCCACTAAGTTTGCAACATTTATTTGCAATGTTTGGGTCAACTGTTTTAGTCCCTGTGTTATTCGGCGTCGATCCCGGGACAATTTTATTAATGAACGGAATTGGTACACTCATTTACATCTTTATTACAAAAGGAAAAATTCCCGCATACCTTGGATCAAGTTTTGCCTTTATTTCACCGGTTTTCGTTGTGTTGGGCCGCTATTCCGGTTTGGAAGGGTATAGTTATGCTCTTGGTGGATTTTTTGCTGTTGGGGTCATTCTGGTCATCATTGGTTTAATCATTAAGGCTGTCGGTACCGGATGGCTGGATCTCATTTTTCCCCCGGCTGCAATGGGCGCTATTGTTGCCGTTATCGGGCTTGAATTAATACCAACTGCTGCCCAAATGGCCGGATTTATTGCGCCGGCAGATGCAACCACAGACTGGGCCATGGATCCAAAGACCGTGACTGTATCGCTTTTGACTTTGGCCATTACTATCGTTTGCTGGGTAACATTACGCGGCTTTTTGAAAATTATCCCGATATTAATTGGGATTGTCAGTGGGTATATCATCGCTTTCTTTGCCGGCCTTGTTGACTTTACAACGGTAAAAGAAGCATCATTCATTGCCTTACCAACCTTCTACTCTATTAAATTTAACTGGTCTGATATTTTGGCAATTATTCCGGCCGCTCTTGTCCTAGTTCCGGAGCATATCGGGCATACAATGGTTACCGGAAACATTGTCGGAAAAGATTTAACAAAGGACCCCGGGTTGGACCGCTCATTTTTAGGAAACGGGATTTCAACAATTCTTTCCAGTTTGGTTGGCTCAACACCTAATACAACTTATGGGGAAAACATTGGTGTCTTGGCGATAACAAAAGTGTATTCAACATGGATCATTGGCGGAGCAGCAGTCATTGCCATTTTCCTTTCCTTCTTTGGTAAATTTGCAGCATTAATTTCTTCTATTCCAACGGCCGTCATGGGCGGAATTTCCTTGTTGCTGTTCGGAATGATTGCTGTGAGCGGTCTCCGTACACTTGTGGAAGCAAAAGTTGACTATGATAAATCACGAAACTTAATCTTAACTTGTGTTGTTTTAGTTGTCGGCCTAAGCGGCGCTACAATTCAACTCGGCTCGGTACCGCTAAAAGGTATGGGCTTAGCCACCATTGTTGCCATTATTCTGAGCTTATTCTTCAAACTCCTTGATGTTTTGAAATTATCGAATGAAAAATAGATAACTAATTTGTAAGATTTGAGAAATTTTTACAAAGAGGTTAGAGGCAACTGACTAATTATAAGATTACTTGCTTTTGTGGTCTGACCTACTATAAGTAAGTGAACTTATTCGAATTTTTTCAGTAGCCTCAAGGGGTTACAGGAAAATGTCCCATAGTTTGGTGCTATGGGACATTTCATGTTAATATACAAGAGGAATTGGCTCATTGATAAGGGCAATACCCCGGTTATGGGATATTTGATTAAAGATTCCGAGACCAATGAAAAAGTGCAAATATATCCATAAGATTGACCGTCAAACACCATATCTATTTATATCCACGTGGTCTACCCTACTGAATATTGTGTGAGTAAACTTATTTAAATTGTTTTTCCCTAGCTTTAAAGATTTCTTGAAAAGTGTCCTATTGAATAATTTATCTTGAAAGAACCACTCTCGTCACCATATTTGGGCGAAAATCTGCTTTTTTTGACGACGGGACTCTTTCTCGTCACCTTTTTGAGCCGGAAAATGCCACTTTTTGGCGACGAGACCTGTTCTCGTCGTCATTTTGGGGTAAAAAACTCACTTTTTTGGCGACGAGACTCTTTCTCGTCACCACTTTGGGGTAAAAAACTCACTTTTTTGGCGACGAGACTCTTTCTCGTCGTCACTTTTGGGCGAGAAACTCCATTTTTTGGCGACGAGACCACTTCTCGTCAACTTTTTTGGGCGAAAAACACCATTTTTTGGCGACGAGACTCTTTCTCGTCGTCACTTTTGGGCGAGAAACTCCACTTTTTGGCGACGAGACACCTTTCTCGTCGTCACTTTTGCATGGAAAACTCCACTTTTTGGCGACGAGACTCTTTCTCGTCACCACTTTGGGGTAAAAAACTCACTTTTTTGGCGACGAGACTCTTTCTCGTCGTCATTTTGAGCTGGAAAACTCCACTTTTTGGCGACGAGACCACTTCTCGTCACCTTTTTGAGTCGAAAAACGCCATTTTTTGGCGACGAGACCTCTTCTCGTCACCCTTTTTGGGCGAAAAACACCATTTTTTGACGACGAGACCTCTTCTCGTCAACTTTTTTGGGCGAAAATCTGGTTTTTTTGGCGACGAGACTCTTTCTCGTCACCACTTTGGAGTAAAAAACTCACTTTTTTGGCGACGAGACCTCTTCTCGTCGTCACTTTTGCTCGGGAAACTCCACTTTTTAGCGACGAGACCTGTT
>ERZ1673768.31-NODE-31-length-39343-cov-17.394599_pt1 | contig 39343 bp, 36 predicted proteins | sample MGYA00580142_ERZ1673768 | MGnify/ENA primary metagenome ERZ1673768 (study PRJEB41219, sample SAMN04549649) | soil metagenome | isolation source: soil | place: USA: Texas, La Sal del Rey | collected 2008-06-23 ... | reverse complement strand
CGAACACGGAAGTTAAGCTTCTCAGCGCCGATGGTAGTGAAGGCCTTGCCTTTGCAAGAGTAGGACGTTGCCAGGCAAATTGAAGGAGCTGATGATAAAGTTTATATTGAACTTTATCATCAGCTCTTTTTTGTTATATGGTCAGAATATAGTTGGTACATTTTTAAGTGATACACAGTTTGCTAAACATCTCTTAATATAGTATGGATGTAAAAATGTAATTAGAATGGAATTAGGAATTAAATTTCTTAAAGAATTTCAATAATTTCCACCTAAACGAGAATATTTTTTTGAGGGAATCAGCAATAGACAATCTTTTAGAATGTAATAATTTCTTTCCATCATCTATATAAGCTTTAAAAAAATGAATCTTTTTACCGGTTCAGCCAGTATATATATTATTGTTATTATTAAGGAGGAAAAATAAATGAGTATTTTGACAAGATTTAAAGATATTATGGCCAGTAATATAAATGCGTTGTTAGATAAAGCGGAGGATCCCGAAAAGATGATTGATCAATATTTGAGAAATTTGAATCGTGACCTTGGCAATGTGAAAGCTGAGACTGCATCGGTTATGGCTGAAGAGCAAAGGGCAAAACGAGTATTGGCGGAGTGTAAAAGCGATATCGAGAAAATGGAAAAGTATGCAATTAAAGCGTTAGAAGCAGGTAATGAAGATGATGCAAGAAAGTTCCTTGAAAGAAAGACGCAATTGGCCGAAAAACAAACAGCATTCCAATCGGCTTACAATTTGGCTGCATCTAATGCAAGTCAAATGAGACAAATGCATGATAAACTCGTTTCAGACATCAATGAATTAGAAGCAAAAAGAAGCATGTTAAAGGCAAAATGGTCAGTTGCCAAAACACAACAACGACTAAACCAAATCGGTTCGTCGGTCATAGATGCGAACAATACATCATCTGCGTTTGGCAGGATGGAAGATAAAATCAATCGTGCCCTAGATGAAGCAAATGCAATGGCCGAACTAAACAAGAAACCGGAAGACGATCTGGATGAGCTTGCGGATAAATATGAGCAAAAAACGAGTGTAGATGATGAACTCGCTGCACTAAAGGCAAAGTTAAAACAAGATGAATAACAAATTGGCATGTTATTATTAAGGGTGTCATAATATAGAAAATTTATAACGACTCTTATTGTATAAAGCTGCAGCAATTAAGTAAACTGCTGCGGCTTTATTGAGTTTATGTGTTGGTTACAGTCAGGAGTGAGAAACATGGTCATTCATTATAAATGCCCGAACTGTGGCGATGATATGTCATTTGATAGTGAGTCAGGAAAATTAACCTGTCTTTCTTGCGGCAGACAGGATGCGATAGAAAACTTTTCTGATGAATTTATTACGACAACTTTTGAAGAAAATGAAACAAAAGAATATCATTGTGAAAATTGTGGGGCAGTTTTATTAACCGATACTGATACCGTTGCGACCACATGCAGCTTTTGCGGGGCCGGCGTGGTTATTGCGGAACGGGTTTCAGGAACATTGGCACCTTCATTAGTCATCCCCTTTTCTATTAACAAAGTCGAGGCAGTCGCAGCTTTTAAAAAGTGGTGTAAAAATGGATTAGTGACACCAAATGATTTTATGACGGCTGACCGGATCAAAAAATTGACCGGGATGTATGTACCGTTTTGGATGTATGATTTAAATAGTCGTGTCCGTGTTTCCGGTAGTGGAACAAAGGTACGTGAATATACGAGTGGTGATTATATTTATACAGAGACAAGCTATTATCGCGTCTTTCGTGATATTAACCTTGACTATATGAAAGTCCCTGTTGATGCTTCTGAGAAAATGGAAGATGGGTTAATGGATAAATTAGAGCCTTACAAGTATGATCAGTTGAAAACATTTAAAACACCTTATTTGGCCGGTTATCTAGCGGAAAAATATAATTACGATGATAAGGCATTACTTCCCCGGGCGAAAACAAAGATTCAAAGTTTTATTAATTCGTATATTCATTCCACCGTATCCGGGTATGCAACGTTTATTCCTGAGCAAAAGGAGATTGAAATCAAAAAAATGAAAAGTTATTATGTGCTGCTTCCGATTTGGATGGTGACCTATCATTACAGGGGGAAAGATTATATTTTTGCAATGAACGGGCAAACAGGGAAAGTGGTCGGAAAACCGCCAATTAGTCGTGCCAAAGTAGCAGGTTGGTTTGGTGGTATTGCTGCGATCACATTACTTATCTTTAGACTTGTCACCTTTTTCATGGGAGGCGGTCTAATATGAAGAAAAACTTGTTCCTGTTTGCGTTGTTCTTTCTTCTCTCATTCATGGTGGGGGGAAATCATGCTTTTGCTATCAGTCAAAAAATCTATGATCAGGCCGGCCTGTTAACCGATCGGGAAGTGACAAAACTGGAGACTTTAGCAACACAGGTTGGTGAGAAATGGGACACTGATATTTTAATTGTAACTGTCAATGACCCGAATATTGATGTGAAGCAGTATACGGAAGATTTTTACGATGAAAAAATAGACGAACAAGGTTTAGATAAATGGAATGTGGCCATGTTGACAGTAGATATGAACAACAGGGAAGTTTATTTGGCCGGATTTTATAAAGGTAAACTATATTTGAATGATAGTCGATTGGATAATATTCGTGAACAAATTTCTCCTGCGTTGACTGCCGGAAATTACGAACAGGCTTTTGAACAATTTATATGGCTGGTTGATGACTATATGGCTGGTGAACCGGCTAATATATTTTTACAATGGTGGTTCCAGCTCATTATTGCCGTTGTAATAGGCGGTGTGATTACAGGAGCTTTCGTCTATAACAGTGGCGGGCGAGTAACGACGAATAATCGAACATATTTAAACACGAATACGTCACACATTCTGGCAAAAAGAGATGATTATATTCGGACAGTTGTGACAAAGACAAGAAAACCGTCGCAAAATTCCAGTAGCGGTGGCGGGGGAATAACCGGTGGCGGACATTCCCATAGCGGTAGTCGCGGCAGTTTTTAATATCGTCAGCTGAAAGAATAGGTCAATTTTAGGAAAGAAAGGATTTGATGAAATGGCATTTTTCAAAAACCAATTTGCCAATGTTGTAGAATGGGAAGAATTTCGCGATGATATGATTTTTTGGAAATGGAGCAACCGTGAAATTAAGAAAGGCAGTAAATTAATTATTCGTCCGGGTCAGGATGCAATTTTCTTATATAATGGAAAAATTGAAGGGATTTTTAAAGATGAAGGTGATTACAATATCGAATCGGAAATTATCCCGTTTCTTTCAACTTTGAAAGGGTTCAAGTTTGGCTTTAACAGCGGAATGCGTATCGAAGTTCTTTTTGTTAATACGAAAGAATTTACGGTAAAATGGGGAACGAAAAACGCCATCAATATTCCAACACCGGGTATGCCGGGGGGAATGCCGATCCGTGCGAATGGTACGTTCCAATTTAAAGTCAATGATTATATTGCTCTGATTGATAAAATTGCCGGGGTGAAAAGCAGTTATTTTGTTGAAGACGTGAAAATTCGGATTACCGCAATCCTGGATCAGCTTTTGATGCGATGGATTTCTAAAGAAGGAAAAGATATGTTCAACTTGCAAGCCAATGCCCATGAAATCGCCAAGGGAATTAAAGAAGATTTGGATATGGAAGTTATTGATGACGGTTTGACCATTACCGGCTTTACGATTATGAGTTTTAATTATCCGAAAGAAATCCAAGATATGATTAACAAAAACGCATCTTTTGGCATGGTTGGTGATATGAAGAAATACCAGCAAGTATCGATACTTGACGGGATGTCGTCTGGCAAAACGAGTGGTGGTGGCGCGGCATCGGACGTAGCCGGAATGATGATGGGTATGAATATGGCTAAAGAAATGATAAAAAATATGGAGGGAGACGAGAAAGACGGAGCAAAATCTGTCGAACAAACGCCCCCGCCAACTGACACAGCAAAGAAAGTAAACTTTTGTCCAAATTGTGGCGAGAAAAATACCGGAACGAAATTTTGCCCGAATTGCGGTTATAAATTAGCGTAATAAAGAAAACTCGGTGATCGCCGAGTTTTCCTTTTACGTTTGCTTCCTATGTAAATGGCAATCTTGATATCCTCACCGTATACATTTAAATACAAATTTTGATAATCCCATCATATAATGTCGCTATAATCGGATTACCCACGGTTTGCGTCACGGATTTCACTAGTTAAAGTAAAAAATTATAAATATAGAGAAGGATTTTTCTTGTGAGTAGCGAATATTTATTATGAGCGGTTTTTTATTTTCGTTTTGGTCTATGGAACACAACCTTGAAAAGACAAGGGAATATTCTTCTTCTATAACGATCAGTATGAATCAATTGAAAGAAACTGGAGGTATTACATGAAGTCCAAAATAAAATGGGTGGTAGGACTCACCCTTCCGATGCTTTTCCTAGCAGGATGTACCAGTATAGAGAATTCGAAAAACAACACACAAGAGGCTCCAAAAGAGGTCAAAGCCAATCAAGTTTCCTTGAAGGAGTACACAGATGAAGCGGTACGACTGCGTTCAGAATTTAACAACGCTATCAAAGCCTTTGGAGAGGTACGGCAAGACACAAAGATGGAACCAAAAGAATGGCAAACTGCTTCTCGTGAAAAAGTCAAAGACATTCGGGCGATATTGAATGAATTTCGTCGGATTGCCCCGCCAAACTCTCACAAACAGGTTGGGGAAGAGATTACCGTGGCGTTAGATGAATTTGATAAAGGAATGGAATTGTTTGAAGAAGCCATAAAAGATGGTGATGCAAGCAAAGATGCCAAAGCCTTGGAACATATGAAAACGGGACAAGATTATTGGAATCATGCCTACCGACTACTGGCTATTGACAATCCAATTCCTCCTGCAGATGGCGGAGATGGAACGATTAATACGGATGATTTAAAAGAGTTGGACCTAAACGCTGGAATTGACCGAGATAGTGTCCTATTAAATGTATCCAAGGATGGCCGTGAACTCATTGGAAAATGGGGCTTTTATCAGGAAGACGGTTCTCCAAATGTCAGCATTGTGCTGAATAAAGATGGCAGCTATGAGGGATATGGAAATGGAGAGTATCCAAGCAAAGACAATGCGTTAATCGGTACATGGGAATGGAATTATATCCAAGGAGTTATCACATTCCATCATGACAGCAAGTACGTCAATGGAAAAAAACAAGTTCCAAACCGTAAAAAAATGCCGATGGAACTCCAACGGTATAATGAAGAGGGTATTCAACTTTTTGACTTAGAATCGATGACCTCATATAAGTATGAAAAAATCGAAGACAGTGAAATGAAAAATTGATAATCACGGAAAATAGAAAACTAGAGAATGGCAATCATAACCATCCTTTCAAAGGGTGGTTATGATTTTCTTTTAGCCTTTGAAACTTTCGGTCAACAAAAAACGTATATTTAAAAAAGGTTGAACAAGGGGGAATGGGTATGGTAAATTTTATGTCGAAATTAAAAAGTTACTTTTTTGCAAATAAAAGAACGAGGCGAATTATGAATGTACCGGTTCCTGTACAATTAGGTATATATATCGAGCGTGGAGAAGAGTTAGTTGAGGAGTTAAATCAAGCATTATCCCCTCATTTCCTAGAAAGAATGAAATATCGGTTTTTACAAGAGCATCCAAACTGGCAACCGTATGAGTTTGACTGGGCTTTTTTTGAACTGAAACGGTATTTTGTCATGAATAAAATTTTAAAATCGGTGCCGATGTTTAGTAAGGAAGTCGATGAAGTATGGCATGAAATGTTGATGTTTACGAGGGATTATGAACAGTTTAGTAAGCAATTTTATCAAGATATGCTTCATCACACACCAAATTTGGACAGTAAGCCAATTCCGGGAGAAAGAAGTTTCTTTGATTGGGTATATTTAAGCTTATTTGAATCGACACCGAATAGTCGGGTTCTTTGGGGTGGATTTCTAAAATATCCGATCTCACAAAATATATTGGAAGATTTCAAAACATTGTCTGAAGAGGAACTTTTAAATCATTACTTCCGCCATAATGGTGAGTGGATGGATTTGAAGAGAAGCTTAATTAAAAAAATGAATTTGCAAATTGAGGAATCTGAACAGATTAAAGGAGAAAAACCTTTTGTGACAAAGAAGACGCAATCGGAAGCAGAAGTATATCAGTATGCGTTGCTGCCGGCAGTCTATTTTTCGCTTTTTTATGAAAATGAATACGAAAAGGTCATGCAGGATGCAATGTCTAGTGAATATTATAAAGCGACACAATACAATAGCGGATCTTCTTGTTCCGGTTTTGCTTGTTATGTGGAAAGTGATTCAAAATATTCCGGGCATCACGGTGATTGGGGCGATTCCGGCGGTTCGGGTGACTCTGGTGGTTCCAGTTGCTCCAGCTGTGGTGGCGGGTGTAGCAGTTAAAACAGTAATTGAGAGGATATTTTTTTAAAATTAGGCAAATGGGTTAAAGAAAACTCGGGCATCCAGGCCTTTAGGCAACCAAAGAGCCGTAGTCAGCGAAAAAGCATTTTCGCTTGCGAGGTAATGCTACCGAAGTCTATCTAGTCACCGAGAACATAGAAATTTTTTTGGCTACAATGTATTCCCGCGAAGCTTTCCATGTGCACTTATGCGTTAGGAAAGTAGAAATTGAAAAATTTTCACTTTTCTATTAGCTAAATAAAGCCGAAACCTCATAGGCTCGGCTTCTTTGTTATTTCTACCACACGTTTTGTAACATTTCAAAAACTTTAACAGAACGCTCAACAAATCGGGCTTCTTTGTCAAAGCAAGGCGCCACTGTTGATTGAAAAACATGGCAGTAAAGACTTAGTACGCAACAATCTACTGGAGATTGATATTCAAATTACAGAACTTGGTTAAATTCCATTTGATCTCGGCTGGTTTTGTCCCAACAATGAGCCGACCGTTTCGAAAAACATGAGTGCAGGGAGGGTGTTTCGCTATTAGGTCAGTCGCTTCTTGGGCAGGAAAAACGATAAAGTTTGCACAATTCCCGATCTTGATTCCATAATCTTTCATTCCGAATGCCTTTGCTCCATTATTGGTTATCATTTTGATTAATTGTACAGCCTGTTCGCTTCCGGTCATATGGGCTAAGTGTGCGCCCATATATACAGCTTGTAATAGATTTCCATCTCCATATGGATAAAAAGGGGAACGAATATCGTCATGTGCGATACATACATTTACTCCCGAATCACTTAATTCTTTTATACGTGTAATCCCTCTGCCTTTTGGGAAAATATCGAATCTTCCCTGCATAGCGACATTAATTAACGGACAGGACACGATAGTCAATTTGGCTTCCTTTACTAATGAAATAACTTTTGAAGCATAAGCACTAGAATAATAGGCGAGGGCAATGGCGTGACTGGCGGTTACTCTTTCTGCCATCTTTTCCCTTATTGTTAAATCGGCAATGACTTCAAGATAACGGGAATGGCCATCGTCAACTTCATCAGAAAAAATGTGAGCGAATACACCATATTTTTTAGCCAAATGAAAACAGAATTCTAAAGAAGCAATCCCACTTTCTCTTGTCCGTTCGAGATGGGGAACGGCACTAACTGCATCGGCACCTAACTGAATTGCCTTTTCCATTCTTACTAGATTTTCCGGACATCTCATTAACCCATCCTGAGGGAAAGCGATTATTTGCATTTCAATCAGATCATGAAATTTTTCTCGTAATTGAAGGGCCGCATGTAAGGCAGTGAGATTTGGATCGGATATATCAACAGCTGTCCGAGTAAAGAGAACGCCATGTTGAATTAATAATTGTAACATCTCTGTACCTCGTTCTATCACGTCCTCAATAGTAAGTAGTTTTTTTCTCTCTTGCCATAAACGGATTCCTTCTAGTAAGGTTCCCGATAAATTCTCACTCGATCTTGCAGTAAAGGCAGTATCGAGATGGGTATGCATTTCAACAAAAGGAGGAAGGACGAGACCGCCATTGCCATTCCAAGTATTCCGTCCCTGAATAGGTTCCTTAGTAATCGATGAAAACTTACCATTTTTTACACCGATATTCACGAGTTGGTCATTTTCTAAAAGCTTTACATTTTGTACAACGGCATCATACACAATATCCGTCCTTTCATATTATAAGATTATGGCTACATAATTGCGATTTTTTGCTAGATAGGTAATGTAATGATTAGCACCCAAAAAGGTTTTATGGAAAGATTTGCGCCAAATATTAGTATTAGCGATTATTATCAAGACACAATATATTGTCATTTGAGCGTGAATGTTTTTGAAAAATGGGCTTTTTGGGTGGTAACCAAGTAGGATATAATCCAAACTTTCAGGATATAACAACATCCAGTTATGTTAATAGTATACAATTTCACTGCCGGTCGGAATTTTTCCAGGGTTTAAGAGAGAATAAGGGTCATTTTTTTGTTTTTCTTTAACAATATTGTTAATTCTTATATTATATCCTCCAAAGCCAAGCAAGTATGTGTGAGGGTTGTTGATCTCTACACCTTGTGCAATAAAAAAGTTAATTATTTCATTGAGTCGTTTTTCCGACTGATAATGAATTATTGGAAGAGAAGCTGGAGTAACTTCACCATTGGTTTTAATATATTCAAAGTGAAACAGAACCTCATCTCCAAACTTGTTACGAATCGCATCTATCTGTTCAAAAATCCGCTCTTTTTGAAAATTGGCCTGTAAATAAGTGATATGGTTATCTCCAAGTTTATGTGCCCATAATGTACTGTGATTCCAAGTAAAATCAGATACTTTGATTCCTTTTTGATATTTAGCGGCCAAAATGGAAAATCCAATTTCTCCTTTATATTTGTGGACGATCTTTTGTAACTCCTCCTTATGCTTTTCAGCAATTTCAAGCATGGCAATCGATTTGTCGTTTGGAAGAAATTTTAATATTGATTGAAAATGTACAGGAATTGGCCATTCACAGACGGATATCAAACGCTTGATGATGGATTCGTCGTGAGCAAGTTCATCACAAAACAGAAGTGCGGACTGAAAAGAATCAAAATAAACAATATGTTGTTCCCATTCTGTTTTTGGTTCGATAAATAACGAGACTTCCATCACAATTCCAGCTGTACCGTAATTATGAATATACGGTTCCAGTTCCGGACCGGATACATGAATTAGTTTCGGTTCTTCCTCCACGGTCATGATGGTCATAGATTCTATGTTTTGATCCCATAAATTGCCCCAGCGAATGGACCCGATTCCACCTGACCCGCCACAGACAAATCCACCAACAGTTGATTTTAAATATGTGCTGGGAAAAATCCGTAATTCTCTTCCTTTCGTTCGTAAATATTTTTCTAATACCCCAAGCTTTACACCGGCTTGAACGCGGACAGATTGATCATTGACCTCTAAAATTTGATTCAACTTTGTCATATCCAATACAATGCCTCCGTTAAGGGGAATGGCCTGTCCGTAGTTTCCAGTTCCGGCACCTCTGATTGTGAGCGAAATTCGATTTTTAACCGCTAAAGAAATAATGGTTTTCACTTCTTGAACAGTATGCGGAACAGCGATACAATCAGCGACCTTATCTTTTAAATGTTCATGCAAAATGGGGGAGTACCAATAAAAATCTTTTGAAAAAGTTTCCCTTTCTGAATCGGAGACTAAAATTTTTTCTTTTCCCAATAACTTAATTAACTCATCTACCCACATAATAATAAATCGCCTCCATCATGATAAAAACATATTTTTCGAATGGTTGATTGGATTTATAATCTAATCAAGATTTTACAGAACATTAGATTGCTAGTACCAAATAGACAAAAGAAGTTATTTGAAGGGGACAAAGGATTTCTACTGCTTTACTGTTTCACTTTTTATAGACTCGATATCAAACCGAGCCATCTCTCTTAAAGCTTCCACAACAGTTTCTGCCACACTTTTATTGATTAACGTTCCTTTTTCAACTGATGCTTTTGTGGCATCACCAGCTACCCCGCTGTGAGAAATATCATCTATTACCCAGGCAAAATAACTTGAACCTTTTAAATAAAGATGTTTTGTTTCTTCCGGTAAATGAACGAATTCTCGTGCACTTTTTTCCATATCTACCCAATTGCTTTTGAAACTCAGCACCATTGAAGTTTCAACATCACCACCATGAATACCGTATTGTTGTTCTTTTTCTGAAATTAGGGAGTTTGTTTTTTCTGAGCTAGGATTTAATCGGAACACCATCATTCCAGTTTCCACCCGAATATCACGTGCCACCATATTTAGCAAATCATGATTCCCTCCGTGGGTATTGAATAATAGTAATTTTTTAAAACCGGATTGTTGAATGCTTTTTGCAATATCCATGACAAATGCGTAAAGTGTTGCTGAAGATAATGAAATCGTTCCGGATCTAGTCAAGTGTTCGGTACTTTTTCCATACGGGATAGGAGGTAGCATCCAAATATTGTCGCTTTCATCTAATAATTCGAACGCCTCAATAAGCACACCTTCACCGATTAACGTGTCTGTATAGATCGGTAAATGAGGACCATGTTGTTCAACAGCCCCAATCGGTAAAACAATTAACGCATCATCTTTTTTTAGATGTTTTACTTCCTCTGTCGTTAGCCTTGGGAAAAATTTCTTTTCAAAAGCCATTCCTTGATACCGTTCATTTAACATTTTGTACATCCCTTCATCTGTCAAATTTGAAAAAGTTATGATTAATATCCTAAGGTTATTTGGAAAAATGTTCTTGGGATAAGGTAAAAACAAAATATTATGCCTCTTGTATATGATTATAGAAATATAGACTTTTTGGGAACTTACCACGTTATACACTTATTACTTGAATAGGGTTCTTTTTCAATGCAGTTGCAACAAATGAAACCCGCATACCCAGTCGTTTCGCCATGATTAATTCCCGTTCATCCGGAGTTTTTGATCCATCAGGTCCTGCAAGTGTTGAAGCGCCATAAGGAGAGGAGCCAATTGCATCTCCTGTTAAGTATTCAGGATTTTCCGAGTAAGGTAAACCAACCATGATCATACCAAAGTGAAACAATGGAACCATGGACGTTAATATTGTTGATTCATGACCGGTATGAATAGAGCCGGCGCTCGTAAATATCCCGGCCGGTTTTCCTTCCAAATCCCCGTTCCCACATAAATCTGTGGCAAATTCTAAAAATAATTGTACTTGTGAAGGCATGGATCCATAGCGAGTCGGGAATCCCCAAATAATTCCATCTGCCCACCGTAAATCTTCATTTGTTGCGATGGGAACATCTTTTTGCCATTCGAGTGCAGTTACATATTTATCAAAACGGTCAACTACTTTAAAACGAACTGAAACACCTGTTTGTTTATTTCTATTTGCCTCTTTATCGATATAAGGTGTCCGATTTTTTTCAGAATCCATTTCCGGGATTCTAACCAATTTAACATTAGCATCATGAACTTTTTCTGCACCTTGACAAACAGCTTTTGCCATCTGAAAAATATGCCCGTAAGCACTATAATAAATTACTAGAATATTTGTCATCTGTTCTTACTCCTTTTTTATAATGTCAACGTCATGTAGCTTTTTGATTGAGACCAAAGTCGTTCAATTTTGGGGTTATTCCAACTTTTCTGTTTGCCCGGTACGATGAGCCAGCCTCCGTTTCGATAAATCCATCTCCGTTCGGGTAGCAGGGTAAACAGTTCTTCCGGGGTAATTGCATCAAAAATGACAAAATTAGCTTTATTGCCGACTGAAATACCATAACCATTCAGTCCAAGAATATTGGCTGGGATTTCTGTTATCATCTTCAATATTGTCCGAATATCAGTTGGACTCCCCATATGTGTGGCATATGCAGTTATTAATCCAATTTGTAACAAGTCACCGCGACCGAATGGATGAAAGGGATCATGGATATTATCGGATGCCGTTGCAATTGGTACCCCTTTAGACAGTAACTCTTTTACACGAGTGACACCACGGCGGACAGGAAAAGAATCATGACGGCCTTGTAAATATAAATTTGCTCCAGGAAGTGTAACTGCTTTTAATCCGGCTTCAATTATTTTATTGATCATTTTTTCAGCATCTTCATTACTCATAGCTGCCAATGAACATAGGTGATCCACTGTTACCCGGCCTTTCATTCCATAATCGATTGTTCGCTTTGCAATATGATTGACCGTCCTGACATTCGGGTCGTCACTTTCATCGGTGTGAAAATCAATTGGGCAATCATATTTCTCGGCTAGCCGGAAAATAATATCAATGTCTTTTTCCGGAGTTTGTGATAAATGTGGAGCTCCACCGAATCCGGTAAGTCCCATTTGCATCGCTTCTTCTAAAATATTAATCTCTTCTTCTATGAAATGAAAAAATGGCGTCAATGGGAATAATTGAATATCGACAAACGTTTTTAACTCATTTTTTGCCTCAATCGCTGCTTCAATTGTTCGAAACGCTACTTCTTTTCCCCACCTTATGTGAAAATCAAGGTGAGTTCGAATCGCAGTGGTACCGAAAGAAACGGCCATTAATGCTGCCCGGATAATTCTCGACTTAATTTCTTGTTTTGAAAAATCTTTTACTGCATAGGAATAATTTTCTACTGCTTCCTCTAATGTTCCTGAGCTATTTCCAACTTTCTGTAAACTGAATGCTTTATCTAAATGCATATGCGCATCAACGAGACCCGGTAGGAGAATCTTTCCTTCGAGGTTGAGAACGGTTGCTTCATCCATATTTTCTAAATCGTTTGCTTGTCCTTCCTTTACATATCCCTTTTGCTTAGTAATTGAAGTCCACAAACCATTTTCAATTGTCAATGTGCATAGTTTTTCTTGATCTAATAGTGGTAAATTGGCATTAATCAGTTTTAATTGTTGTTTTAACAAATCCATTCCTCCAATAAAGATTAGTTTGATGGCAAAAATTCATTGGTAAAAACATTTTTTACATCTTCTTTTTTAGAAGTGAGCTTAAGTTCCAGTAATTGTTCCATTAATAGATTCCAACGTTCTTCTGTCATATAGCCAACGCCATTTTCTTCAGCATCACCACCATAAACTAGATCCATTTGCGCTTCAGAACCATGCTTCATTAAATCGATTGATAAATCCGGGTTATATTCTAGGAGAAATTTGTTAATCTCTTCATAGTTATCTTTGTAATAATTCCATCCTTTAATTGAAGCCTCAACAAACGCTTTTACGATATCAGGGTGATTCTTAATTGTTTCTTCCGTTGTATAAAGAATATTTGCATATGGATTATATCCGGATTCAGCATTCAACAGAATATCTGTTTCTATTCCTTGTTCAGCTAAAGAAAACGGTTCTGCTGTAATGTATCCTTGTGTAACAGCGCCAGGATCATTAACAAAATTAGCTAGTGATCCGGTATAATTCATTTCTTTCACATTAGTTAATTCATATTTTGCTTTAATATATTGCCAATACCCGGCCCCCGGAGCAGTATAGACAGTATGCCCATTTAAGTCAGAGAAATGACTAATCCCTTGACTTTTGTGATAAATCAACCCTTGAGGATTCGTTTGGAAGGTAGCTGCGATGGCTACGATTGGGATACCTTGGCTACGAGCAATAAGCAGGTCATCGGCTTGCGTCATACCAAACATAGCTTCCCCGGTACTTACCTGAGTTATAGACGAAACTTGGGGTCCACCGGGTTCAATCGTCATATCTAAACCGGCTTCTTCATAAAAGCCTTTAGCCAATGCTGCATATTGACCGCCATGTTCGGGTTCAGCAAACCAGTTTGTTACTTGTTTAACTGCCGTCAGTTTTTTGTTACCCGTTTCAATTGAATCCGTTTCCGAGTTGTTGCTGTTTGTATTTGAACCGTTTGTTTCACCGCTACTGGTGCAAGCAGCTAATATGAAAAGAGTGAGTAGCAATGATGTTAGCATAAATAGAAGTTTTACTGAAAAATATAATTTTCTACTTTCCATTTTGTTCACCTTCTTTTTAGAATTATCGATAAAAACTATAAAGAAAACTCGGCGACTGCCGAGCCCTTAGGCGAGAGCAGAGTCGTAGTCAGCGAAAATACATTTTCGCTTGCGAGGTAATGCTACCGAAGCTTCTCTAGTTCACCGAAAAAATATAAATTTTTTTCGGCTGCGATGTATTCCCGCGAAGCTTTCCTATTAGCTAAAAAATTACTAAGTTATCCCTCCTAAACAAACAGTAAATTTAAACCTAAATGGCAAAGAGAATTCCGGAAATTAATGGTTGGTAAACTTTAAAACTTAATGTAAGGAAAATTAACATAACAATCTTATTGGGCTAATAGTAATTCAAAAGAATATGGTTGTCATTAGTAAATAAGAATAAAAATCAATTATATTTTTAGTTATTTTATCTAATTAATCGAAATTGTTGTGTTAGAATATATAACATGATATTTTTAAATAATAAAAAGTGACTTAAAATTTTTGGACTATGAATTTCGTAATTTATAGAAAAAGGGAGAAGGGGTTGAAGTGAAGAATGGTTAAAGATGAATGGAATGCGTTTATGCGTGTGATGAAAATACCACCGAAAGGATCCGGAATCTTAAACGGTTTAACATTTGCAGTCAAAGATGTTTTTGAAGTCGAAAATCATACGAATACAGCCGGCAATCCGGATTGGTTGCGAACACATCGAGCTGCCGGGAAAACCGCACCGATCATTGATACGCTTTTAAAGCAAGGTGCGACATTTCAGGGCGTTACCCATACCGATGAATTAATGTATAGTCTAAACGGGGAGAACTTCCATTATGGAACACCTGTAAATCCGAAAGCCAACAATCGAATCCCGGGAGGCTCATCCAGCGGTTCAGCGGTGTGCGTTGCAGCGGGATTAACAGACTTTGCTATAGGAACGGATACAGGGGGGTCTGTTCGTATCCCTTCCGCATATTGTGGTGTTTTTGGCATCCGACCCACGCACGGCATTGTTTCGGTTGAAGGTGTCATTCCTTTGGCAAAAAGTTTTGATACTGTGGGGTGGATGACCAGGGATGCTGAACTGCTGTTAAGAATAGGAAAAATATTATTCGCTCAAATTGGAGAAGATGAACAATCTTTCCGACATTTATATTTTCCGAAAGAGGCATGGGAACTTGTTGATAGCGAAGCGAAGATGACTTTATTAAAGGCTACGGATAAATTAGCAGAACGAACGGAAACCAAGCAACTAGTCGATATTACCAGTCAAGGATTGTCAGACTGGGCAGAAATATTTCGGATTATTCAAGGGATTGAAATTTGGCAGGAACATGGCGAATGGATTCAAAAAGAAAATCCGGTTTTTGGACCGGGAATAGCGGAACGGTTCCGATGGGCAGCCAGCTTAAATAGAAAGGAACTCAAACCGAAAAACAAATTAAAAATGAAAATAAGAGAACATTTATCTGAATTATTGGGAGATGATGGGGTGTTGGTAATTCCTACTGCTCCTGGCGAGGCACCTCTGCGTAATTTACCTGTCGAGAGTATGGAACAATACCGCTCCAAAGTAATGAAGTTAACTTGCATTGCCGGGTTAACCGGTTTTCCGCAAGTGACAATACCTGTTATGAAGGAAAACGGTTTACCTGTCGGCTTATCCGTTATAGCGAATGCAGGCCAAGATTTACGTTTATTAAACTTTGTCAATCAGTTCAGGCAAATTGGTTAATAAAAATATCGCTTGCTTAATATAAAGCCATTGGTCAAAGTTGCCAATGGTTTTCTTTAGTTAAAATGTCCAAATGCTATGAGATATTTTGTGCGTTTTACATAATGCCAAACATTTTGTTAATATATATAATTATTTTAACATATAACGTTATATTTTATCACATCAATTAGTATTGAAAATTAACATCAAAAAAATATGTGGTGTTCTCTAAAAATAAGGAGGGATGGGAATGGAAATACAGCAAAATCCAGTAGTTGCTTTTAACCGTGTTAAAAAAGTTTATAATACCGGAACAGTTGCTTTAAGTGAATTTGATTTAACGATTCATGAAGGAGAGTTTATTAGTTTCCTAGGTCCATCAGGTTGCGGGAAATCAACTGCTTTACGGATGGTGGCCGGATTAGGGGAAGCAACTAACGGTACAGTTACAGTATTTGAACAAAAACCTAAAGATGTTATTCGAAATTCAAATGACATCGCCTTCGTATTTCAAGAGGCAAATTTATTACCATGGCGAACGGTATACGATAATGTTGTCCTTCCGCTTGAGTTACGTGGAACCGATAAAAAAAGTCAGAAAGAAACGGCTGAAAGGGTATTGGAGATGGTTGGATTAAAAGATCATCTAAAATCATATCCCCGGCAACTTTCAGGTGGAATGAAAATGAGGGTTTCCATTGCCCGCGCATTATCAGCTAAACCAAAACTATTATTGATGGATGAACCGTTTGCAGCACTAGATGAGATTACAAGACAAACATTACAGCTGGATTTGTTAAATATTTGGAAGAAGGAAAATACGACTATTTTATTTGTTACTCATAACGTGTATGAAGCAGTCTATTTATCCACGAGAATTGCAGTAATGTCCGCTCGCCCCGGAAGATTGACTGCAATGATTGATGTTGATCTACCTTATCCGCGGGAGCGAGCCAATTCGAAATTTACCGAGTATGTCAATATTGCTTCTCAAAGTCTTGAAGATACAATGGGGAGAAGGGAGCTGGGAACATGAATGTACAAACAGTAACATCAGAAAGGAAAGAACTTGTTACAGTAACAGGCAAAAGGAAGAGATTGTTTAAATTTAAAGGAACGGTGTTGGGACCTGTTCTCGCATTTATTGCTTTTCTTTCGTTATGGCAATTAATCCCGTTGCTATTTGGGATTGCACCGTTTATTTTGCCGAAACCGACAGATGTCATACAGGCGGCATTGGAAAATTGGACATTATTATCACCAGCCATACAAATTACGTTAGGTGAAGCAATTATCGGGTTTCTGCTCAGTGCCATCATCGGCATATTTGTCTCTGTTTTATTGGCGAGTTCCAGAATATTGGAAATCAGTATATACCCGTACGCCATTATTTTGCAAACTATTCCGGTTGTCGCCATCGCCCCGATTATTGTCATATGGTTTGGATCAGGATTTAATTCTATTGTGATTATTTCGTTTATATTCGGTCTCTTTCCGATTATTTCCAATACGCTTATGGGACTAAACTCTGTTGATAAAAACATGCAAGAGTTATTTACACTTTACAATGCTTCAAAGTGGCAATCAATGTGGAAACTAAGAATTCCCGCCGCATTGCCATACATTACGGCAGGTTTAAAAGTTTCCAGTACACTGACTATTCTAGGAGCTATTACAGGTGAATATATTGCCGGAATAGGCGGGGGAAAAGGTGGTTTAGGTTACGCAATTACTGTTGCAGCTGTGCAGTTAAAAACACCGTATTTGTTCGCCTGTGGTATTGCATCTGCAATTTTTGGCATTGTTTTTTACCTGCTTGTAAGCTATTTATCCAATATGCTACTAAAATCATGGCATGAATCAGCAATGAAAGTTGAAAAGTAAAAGAGAATATTGAGAAAGATTGAAAAAGGGGAGTGGCCAGTGAAAATATTGAAAAAAATAAGATTATCGGTAATGGGAATAGTATTATTCTTGATACTAGCTGCTTGCAATGGACAAGAATCAAGCAGTTCTAAAAAAGAAGAGAATAGCACTGAAAATGACAAACAAGAAATGAACGATGTAAAAATCGTTCTTAACTGGTTTGCAAAATCACAGCATGGTGGTCTGTACGCAGGAATTGATAAGGGGCTGTTCGAGGAAAATGGTTTAAAGGTAACAGTTGAATCAGGTGGACCACAAGTTTCTTCTATTAATATAGTTGCTTCAGGAAAAGCTGAATTTGGTCTTGCTCATGCAGACCAAATTGCAATGGCCAGAAATGAAGGAATCGAATTGGTGGCAGTTGCTGCTGTCATGCAAGGAAGTCCTCAAGCATTTATGTTTCATAAAGGTTATGGGATAAAAGATTTTGAAGAGTTAAACGGCAGAAAAGTGTATATACAACCAGGGATTGTTTACTGGGAGTTTTTAAAAAATAAGTACGATTTAAGCGGAGTCGAGGAGTTGGCATATACTGGGCAACATGTAAATTTTGTCGACGATATGGATGCAGTGACTCAAGCCTTTGTAACATCTGAGCCGTATTTCATGAAACTAGACGGAATCGATGTTGAGACGAAATTAATATCCGACGCCGGTTATGATCCATACAATGTCGTATTATTTGTTTCTAAAGATTACTTGGAGAAAAACGAAAAAACCGTCCGTGCATTCACGAAAGCATTTGTGGAAGGCTGGAATCTCTATAAAGATTCATATGAGGAGATTAATAAACTCGTTCAAAAGGATAACCCGGATATTGAACTAGAATCATTAAAATTCGAATCGGAAACACAAGCAGAATTTGTTTACGGCAGGGATGCTGAAGAACATGGGGTTGGATACATGACTGAAGAACGTTGGGCAACTTTAATCGAACAATTACATGAACTAGGTTTGGTAAATGAGATCTATGATGCAAAGGAAATATTTACGACGGAATTTCTTCCGAAGCATTAGAAATCGTGAAATGTATTATGAAAAGACTGTCCTGGGTCTTTACCCAGGCAGTCTTTTAGTTAGTGAAAAATAAATTCGATTATTTCTATATCATTAACTTCCGCGATAGACTTGGTATCCCCATGGAGAAATGAGGAGCGGAATATGATAATGTGCATTTCCATCTGCAATCCCAAATTGAACGGGAATGATTTCCAAAAAAGACGGTTCCGGAAGCGGAATGGCTTTGCTCCGAAAATATTCACCAACATTAAACTCCATTTTATAAAATCCCGGCATCATATTTTGCTTAACGAGGGGTTCATCGAGTCTACCATCCGTATTTGTCTTTGCTGTTTTTATTTTTTTCCATTCAGAAGATAAATCCTCTTTATAAAATAGATTGATCGTAACATGTGCTGCCGGTAAGCCGTGTGTTAAGTCTAAAATATGCGTTGTTAATCCTGGCATCGTAAAAAATTCCTTCCTCCATTCGATTTTTGGAAAGTCATTACTTTTTTTCTCCGACTGAAACAGGCTGCATCGCTTCAGAAATATCATTATCTGCATATCCGGTAAATTCTACTTGATCATAGTTGAAATAGTCTTTCAGAATCGCTTCTTTGTTATCTTGGAAAAGCTGGTCTGCTACTGTTTCAATCAGTTTTGGTAATCCAACTTTTACACCGGATAATGCGGAGGCAGTTAATCCGCAGCTAATTAAAGCGGAATAATTATAAGCAAATATTCCATATAACAGTTTTTTTCCTTTATGATCACGACTGGCAAATGAATAGCCCGGATTTAAATAAGGATGTTGATCAATTAACGGATTAGCCAACTCTTTTGGTGCTTGGTAACAGTCTTTCCATCGTAAAATATGTCGTTCAAGAAGTTTCAATTCCGGACGAAAAGCGGGATCTGTGATGAGACCGGTACTGATAATTAAATAATCAAAGATGTATTTGCCCTGAGGAGTCATCACTTCTACACCGTGTGAGGTTTGTTTTACATCAAGCCACGGAGCACCTAAATGTAAATGAAATCCGGGCCAAGAGGCAGCTCGTTCAAACGTATCATTTGTCGGTGGTTGATTATTTTTAAAGAAATGACTCATTACGGCATATTTTTCTTCATCTGAAAAAGTATGATAACGGTCGATCATACCGGAACTCTCCATTTGACGAATCGGGTTGATCCGCAGTAATTTTTTTCGGCGTATAAACACATGGGCTTCTGCCGCCCCATGGGACAGGGCAAAATTTGCATTATCAAAAGCGGATGCTCCACCGCCAAGAATACCTACTTTTTTCCCTTTTAAAGCTGTAAAATCAATTTGCTCTGATGTATGAGCATAAAGCTGTTTTGGTAGATTCCTCTTGATAAAAGACGGAATATGCCATTCACCGCCGCCTTGGATTCCTGTTGCCAAAATGACCTTTCGCGTTAATATTGTTTTGGAAGGAATATTTTTTCCTTCGAGATGTAAGCGATGAATTCCTTTTTCGGTCGGTTCAATCAATTGCAGTTTTACCTCATTGATAACAGGAAGGTTGAGGATTTGGCGAAACCAACGTAAATAATCCATCCAATCCGTACGTGGTATTTTATTTACCTGTTCCCAAGAATCGGGTCCGTATTGTGCTTCCCAAAAAGAACGAAAAGTAAGGGAAGGGATTCCAAAATCAATCGTTGTTAAATGTTTAGGTGTCCTTAGCGTCACCATCCTGGCATATGTTACCCAAGGTCCTTCATACCCATTCGGATTTTCATCCAGAACAAGAATGTTTGAAATTCGTTCCTTTATGAGGCCGAATGCAGCGCCTAATCCGCATTGTCCGCCACCAATAATAACAACATCATATACATGTCCTTCGTGGTGACGAATCGGTTTTACCCAACTCGGTCCGTCAAAGTTCAAGTAGGACAAATCTGTTTTTACTCGGTTGTTTAACTCTTGCAAACTCATTGATTTCACCCTTTCCTTGTAAAAAATATAAATCTAATCGGAAAATTTTTCTTCCAAACGAAAACGGGCAATTTTATAGATTTCAGACAAGGCAGTTTCAAATTCTGTTTGCTGATTATGATAGATCCGTCTTTCCAGCGCTTGATAGATTTCATTTTTCGTTTTAAATCGGACTGCCATGATGAAAGGAAATCCGAACTTATCCATATATGCTTGATTTAACTTTACAAAATGGACATACTCTTCTTCTGTCAAATTGTTAAGACCTGCGGATTGTTGTTCTTTTTTTGATTCTTTGGTCATTTTTACTCGCTCACCTAAATTTGGGTGAGCTTTCATTAGTGCCAATTGTTGTTCATAAGTTGCATTTTTTACTATTTCTACCATTTTTTCATGCAATTGTTGAATCGAATGGAAAGGTTTTTCAGTTTTTACTTTTTCGGCAATCCATGGAGAGTGCTCAAAAATATCTCCTAATAGTTCGATAAAGCGAAAAGAATTTGTTTCATTTAATTGTTCAATGGTTATCAAGATGCTACCTCCTTTGTATAGAATATAGGAAAAAACTATGATGCGCTTTTTATTAAACAGAGGTTTATAGGTAATAACATATTACCTAATTATGTTATATAAACTTACATATATTCATATCATAGTAAATTTGAAATTTATTGTCATTGTGCAAATTAGCTAAAAAAATCCGGTTTATTTGTACAAAACAGCCATTTTATTGGTAGTTTTGCGAAAATCCTTCCATTGAGGAGTCAAATTTAGGCAGGGGACTTATTCGTCTTCAAATATAGACTTTATCCGTAACGCAAGTCTTAGTTGCAGGGATGTTTCCGGATCTTTAAAGTTTTTCCCAAGTATTTCTTCGCATTTCTCAATCCGATAAATGACTGTATTGCGATGCACGTATAATCTTTTTGCAGTCTCCGAAATTTGGCAATTTGTTTCTAAATAGACAAATAATGTGTTCAAAAGATTTTGTTTTTCTTCATCGTTTTTTGTTGAAAATTCCTTTAACACATACGTATAAAAATTTTTCAAGTTATCTTGCGGAATTAACCTTAATAATTCGGTAATATTCCGCGTGCTATACGTATAAATAAATTCCGCTTGTTTTGAAAGCTGGCCTTGAGACAGGGCATCAACTGCTTCTTTATATGCTGTCTTTACATGTAAAAATTTATGACATAAATTACTAACACCAAAGGAAATTGTATGCTGAAAAGAATCGAAAACTAATTTTTGAATTTTTTTAAGTGAATCTTCAATATAAAGGTTTGTGTTGATAGAATGGTCTTCTATTTTGTATAAAAGAATACATAGTTCACTTTTGGAAAACAGATAAATATTTGGTGAATAACTCTCTAAATGCTCTTCAAGAAACCGGAATACTTCATCTGCATATTCCTGGCGTTGGGAATACGTATAAAAATTTCCGTCATCATCGATCTTTCCGACACAACAAATGTATTTCTTTTCATTTATTATTGAAAATTCCATTGCACGGTTGATAATTTCTTCGGTTGTCGAAAAAGCTCCATCAATAAAATGAAGAAAGAAATCATTGCGAATACTTCGGTCGCGTTGTTTTAAAGCATACTCTTTCATCAATGCAAAGCTAATGACGTTCATTGCTTGATCAATGATGAGTCTTGTAAAATGGTCCGAATGATAAATTTCTCCCATTATTAAAAGTGAGCCAATCTTCTTTTCGCTCATATGGATCGGGAATAGGGAATAAGTTTGTTTCGAAACGATATCGGAAAATGTAATGTATGCCATATCTGAAGTTGCAAAAGACAAATGATTAAAATTTAAATGGACCGCCCACTGTCTTTGTGAGGTGTAAATCGGTTTAAAATATTGATCATACAATAGAACCGGGCGTGAAATTTGTTTTGATAAAACACGAAGCAATTGTTTGATTCCGTTTCCCTTCATAATGAATTCGGTAAATTGCCGATGAATCTCTAGCGCGTTTGCCAGTTCTGTTTCTCTATTGTTGAGAATCGCCCGTAATGCATGATTGACAATTTCCCCAAGTGATCGTTCAAGGGGCAGCTCTAATATTGGGAACTGTAATTCATCTGCTAAAAGTAATGCTTCTTTTGGAATTTCATGCAAAAAACGTTTCGTCTTTATTCCTAAGGCCGCACAACCTTTTTCAGCCATGGCCCTAATCAACTCCACCAGTAACTTAGGATGATCTTTGAGATGGAATGCGGTAGTGACCAACCATTCGTCTCGATGTAAAAAGTGGATAATATCCGGTGCATCCATCATATTAACTGTATGAATTTCCCGATTTATTCCGGTTTCCCCTGCAATAATTGACATATCGGAAAATTGAGGAATGGATAAAAGTTCGGCTACTTTCATAACGATTCCCCCTTATAAAATAATTATTTTGATTTTACATTTTATTCTACCATATTGAGATAAATTTGTGTGAACTTTATTATCTATATATGTAAGAAAAAATAACAAACAGTACGCATCCATAAAACAAAATGTTAAATCGTTTAGTTAATTTAACCAAAAAAATAAAAAAATTTGTTTAAAACTACTAATGAAACTGCATAAAAAGATCGATAAACTAAAAATATGACAAATTTATGTGATAATATATAACATATAAAATAATTGCAATGTAAAGGGGGGATTGCATTGGCTTATCGTTTAGAAAATGATTTATCATTAAAAAACCGGATCGGTAACATGATTGAATGGCTTGGCACATTTGGGAAGACAAAAAGTGGGGGTGTGACACGGCTTTTATTTTCACAAACTTGGCAAGAAGCTCAATTTGCATTAAAAGATAAGATGGGGGAGTTAGGATTTCAAACTTATTTCGATAGTGCCGGGAATCTCTTTGGCAGGATGACCGGTTCAATAGATAAAAATCATATCATCCTTACCGGTTCCCATATCGATACGGTTGTAAACGGAGGAAAATATGACGGTGCGTATGGGATTATTGCGAGTCTATTGGCAGTATCCGGTTTGGTTGAGCGCTTTGGCTATCCGAAAAAAACGATAGAAGTTGTTTCATTAGCTGAAGAAGAGGGAAGTCGATTTCCATTAACTTTTTGGGGTTCTAGGAATATAAGCGGGTTTTATCATCTGGAACATGTGAAGAATTTACAAGATGACCACGGCGTAACCTTTTTCGCAGCGATGAGAGCGGCTGGTTTTGCCCCTGAAAAATATAAACCTGCTGCCAGAACAGACATAGAACGGTTCATTGAACTTCATATTGAACAAGGAATGACTTTGGAGAAAAATCACAATTCGATTGGTGTTGTCACGCACATTGTCGGCCAAAGAAGATATACTGTCCGAATAAAAGGTGAAAGCAATCATGCCGGAACAACACCGATGGAAGGTCGGAAAGATGCGGTTAGCACAGCTTCATACTTAATATCCTATTTAACCAAAAGAGCAAAAGAAATAGACAAGCAACTGGTTGCAACTGTGGGAAAATTGCATGTAACACCGAATGTTGCAAATGTCATTGCAGGGGAAGTTGAATTTAGTCTCGATATCCGTCATCATGAGGAACAAATACTAGATTTTTATTGCCAAGAGCTATTTTCAATGTTTGAGAACGTAGCTATATCCTTAGCTATGGACATTTCAGTTTCACAATGGATGGATGTGAAACCGGTACGTATGGATGATGAGTTGAACAATTGGATACGCGAGGTCGCCTTAAAACAAAAGATTTGCTTTCAAGATATTGTCAGTGGCGCAGGGCATGATGCGCAAGTGTTTGCCTCGATTTGCCCGACTACATTATTGTTCGTACCCAGTCATAAAGGAATTAGTCATTCACCGCAAGAGTTCACAAGTTTAGAAGATTTAGCAACCGGCATTCATTTGTTGGAAACGATTTTATATAAACTTGCCTATGATTAAACGCTGAAGCTAGGCAAGAAAACTTGGGCAAAGTTGTTGTTAAATATTTATGCAACAAATACAAAGTGGATAACTTTTCCATAAAAACTCCTATGAAAGGATGATGGGAAATGGTCTTTTCCGAGCTGAACACGCCAAAGCGGACGATCATGACGCCCGGTCCGGTTGAAGTGGACCCCCGGGTACTTCGGGCAATGTCAACACCAATTCTTGGACAGTTTGACCCTGCTTTTACCAAAATAATGAATGAAGTAATGGAAATGATCCGTCACGTTTATCAAACAAACAATTACTGTTCGTTTCCGATTGACGGGACTTCAAGAGCAGGTATTGAAGCGGTATTGTGCAGTATTATCGAACCGAGAGATCGGGTTCTTGTCCCGATTTACGGCAGATTCGGTCATTTGTTGGTTGAAGTTTGTGAACGATACGGTGCCACTGTTCATACTATCGAAGCGAAATGGGGCGAGGTATTTGACCCGGAAGAAGTAATCGAAGCAATCAAGCAAGTATCTCCACAAATAGTCGCCATAGTTCACGGGGAAACATCAACCGGACAAATGCAGCCGTTGAAAGAAATAGGTAACACTTGTCGGGAAATGGATATTTTACTTGTTGTAGATGCGGTTGCATCGATTGGCGGTGTTGATATAAAAACCGATGAATGGAATATTGATGCAATCATTGGAGGAACACAAAAATGTTTATCTGTTCCGTCCGGTCTCGCACCCATCAGCTATAATCATCGAATAGAAAGTAAGATTCAATCTCGGAAAAAAGTGGAGCGCGGCATTGAAACTGAAGACGATAAAAAAATAGTTCGAGCAAAACCGGCAATTGCCAGTAATTATTTTGACTTAAGTATGATCCAAGACTATTGGGGTCCAAGAAGATTGAATCATCATACCGAAGCAACTTCCATGATTTATGCGTTACGGGAAGGGCTCCGTATCATATTGGAGGAAGGATTGGAAGCGAGGTTTCACCGACATAAATTGCATGAAGCCGCATTAGTTGCCGGTATCCAAGCGATGGGGCTTACATTGTTTGGTAATGTAAATCATAAGTTGCCAACAGTTACATGTGTCGAGATTCCTCCGGGAGTCAACGGAGAATCGGTTCGACGCATGCTTCTTGAAGAATTTGGTATTGAAATTGCTTCATCATTTGGACCTCTTCAAGGAAAAATTTGGCGGATAGGGACGATGGGGTATAGTTGTCGAAAAGAAAATATTTTATTTCTTCTTGGTGCTTTGGAAGCCGTTTTAATTCGCCATGGGATATTAGTAAACCGTGGAGAGGCATTGCAAGCGGCTCTAGATCTATACGTGGCTGAAGAAAAACGTACGATAAAAATCGGTTGAAAGGTGGGGAAAACATGAATTATGATCTCATCATTCGTAATGGTTTCGTTATTTTTCCGGATGAAGTACAGAAAGTCGATCTTGTCGTAAAAGACGGTGTGATTGTAAAAATTGATAAAAATGTGATGGGTTCATCTGATCGGGTTATTGATGCGGAAGACAAGTACATTTTCCCGGGTATGATTGATAGTCACGTCCATTTCAATGAGCCGGGCAGAGAAATATGGGAAGGGTTCCTAACCGGTTCCAATATGATGGCAGCTGGCGGGATAACAACCTTTTTTGATATGCCATTAAACGGGATTCCTTCTACAATAGATAGAAGTGCCCTGTTGCAAAAGGCAAATATCGGACAAAAGAAGTCTTTGGTTGATTTTGGCTTATGGGGCGGCCTTGTACCGGGAAACGTTAATCAGTTAAAGGAACTGGCTGATGCCGGTGTAGTCGGTTTTAAAGCTTTTCTTTCGGAAACAGGTAATCGAGAATTTGAACGGGTAGATGATATGACATTATTAGAAGGAATGAAGGAAATTGCTTCACTAGGAAAAATTCTTGCTCTCCATGCTGAAAGTGGACCGATTACCAATGTTTTAACGAAATGGAAAAAGGAACAAGGCTGTCTTTCTGCGGATGATTATATAGAAACCCGTCCGATTGTTGCTGAAGTGGAAGCGGTGGAAAGAGCTATTACGTATGCAAAATTAACCGGGTGTTCTTTACATTTTGTTCATATTAGCAGTGAAGAGGCGATTTTGAAAATTGAAGAGGCAAAGCATGATGGGGTTGATGTAACAGTAGAGACTTGTCCACATTATTTGTTATTTACTCATGATGATCTCGTTCGAAAGGGACCTGTTGCCAAGTGCGCCCCGCCTTTAAGAAAAAAACCGGAACAAGAAAAATTAATACAACAATTGTTAGATGGAAAAATCGACATGGTGACGTCTGATCATTCACCTTGTCCATATGGAATGAAGGATCCGATGACACATAATCTATTTCAAGCATGGGGAGGAATTAGCGGCGGGCAATTTACTTTAATGGCGATGGTTGAAATGGCAAAAAAATACGAAATCCCATTGACAAAAATTGCAAAATGGACATCGCTTCATCCGGCCACCCGCTTTGGCTTAACAACAAAAGGAAAAATTGCCGTCGGGATGGATGCTGATCTGGCTATTGTCTCTTTAAACGACTCGTATGAAGTAACAGAGCATAACTTTTTTGCAAAACATAAACAAAGTCTCTATCTCGGACACACCTTTCCTTGTAAAATTAAAGCGACGCTCCTCCGAGGTAAAGTGGTATATGAAAATGGACATATAAACGGACAAGATCGAAGCGGGAAGTGGCTAAGACTAGCCAGCTTACCTTCATTGAGAGAAAGTGAAATTGCTTCTTTCGATGTTCAATTAAAGGCATTTTAATTATTTATCAATCACAAAAAGAAAGCCAAGAGGATGGATTTCCATCGCTTTTGGCTTTCTTCATTTCTTTTTGCTAAACTTATTAAGCTGAAGATTCCATTTTTTCATATTTTAGTGGATCACCATCAAACGGTTGATCGGCCACTTTAATGGATCCGGTGGGACAACCTTCATAAGCATCATCTAAATCATCATAAAATTCTTCCGGGACTTCTGTCGTGCCTTTGTTGTTATCGGCAATCGTGTAAGAAAGCCCCTCGTCATCGTAATCAAAAATATCCGGGGCAGCAGCGCCACAAGCTCCGCACGATATACAAGTATCTTGGCAAACAATGGTATATTTCGCCATATTTGTCTCTCCTTAGTTTGTATAATTTTCGCCCATTCCTAGCTGCATGAGGAATTTTCTATAATTAATAGAAGTTTTATCAGCTGCTATATGTGCTTCCGAAGTTAAATCAATCGGTAATTCTTCCGGTTTCTGGTTTTCCACCATCTCAGCATCTTCTGTAAAAATCTGTAAATTTAATTCATAAAAACTTTCTAATGGAGCATCTTTATCAAAGTTCCGGGCCATAGGGCTAAAAAGTCGAGTTTTTCTGGCTGAAATCGGACAAGGAACATTTAAAATCCATTGTGTACCGCCGTTGGGAAAATAAATAATTAATCGAGCGGCTAAAGGCGGGTAAACATCAAAAACTCTAAGCCATTTAAAACCAGGTGGCTCTTTATGTCGGTTTTCTTTTGTATAATTACTGACCGTACTTATATATTCGGCATGGAGTCCATAATCCGTTACTTCCACTTTGTAGCTTGGAACAAAGGAATTATCCCTGTCTGCAAAACTATTGGCATGGACCCAAGCGAAATGCGCCACATCAAGAAAACCTTCTATTTGCCGACCGGCGTTACCATTAATATCGAGCGTCGGGGGCAATATATTTTGGAATTCATCATCGTCCCAAACAGGGAATGGAGGCAGGTTTTCTTCAGTCCCGGAGAGGGTCGTCCAAATAAGACCGTATCGTTCTACAGTCGGGAAGACGGTGAGACATAGTTTTGGCGATATTTTTGCGCCGGGATGAGCGGGAATGGAAGTACATTTCCCGTCCGGGGCATAATGAAAACCGTGATATGGACAAACAATTTCATCTCCTTCTACCCATCCCATACTTAGCGGGGTTCCGCGATGAACACATAGATCACGGGCAACAACAGGTTTTCCGTTTGCTCGATAAGTGACCAATTCGACATCCAGAAGTTTTACAGCTAAAGGTTTGTCAGTCACTTCATCCGCTCGAGCAATCGGATACCAATATTGGGACAAAACTGTCCAATCTTGAGGGGAAAACGTACAATTTCTTGGAATCGGCAGCTGCCGTTTGACTACAGATTCAACTTGGTCCAATATAATCAACACCTTTCAATTTTTTAAAAATAAAAACATAACCCGTGATGTTAGTTTTATTAGTTTATTAAACTATTATTGTACAATCTAATGTTAACTTTTGTAACATATTATCAAAAAAATAAAAAAGAATCACTAGTTAATTTGTATATATTTGGAAAGCTGTTTCAGTTATTTTGTCTAAAAGCAAAAATAAGCAAGTTTTTTACATTGGACAAATCGGTTGATTCCTTAACAAGTTACGCTCGTGCATGTACGTTCACACCTTGCACCCACACTTCACGAATATTATCCGGTCGGGTATGGTACATGATTTTTTGAAAAACATCATATAAATCTTGATTTCTACTACTAAATATCGGCAGTTTCGCACCTGGGATCTGCGTGTCGATGATTTGTACATCCCATGTATAGTTTTCCATTATACGACCAATCGGCAAACTTAGACTTTCACCGCCACCTGCTGTAGCAAAATAGAAGGCTTCATTAATCGTAATGCGTGATTCGGGTTTTCCTCTTTTCTCAGTGGGAAGATTTGGGTTAACCCCGTCTTCTAGCATTCGAGAGGAGATTACAGCTTGCTTTGCGTTATCGAACAGACTCGGAGAAAAACCGCCGGAAATATCGGTTCCTAACCCAATCTCTACACCTTTCGAATGAAAATGGGCAATTGGTAATACCCCGCCTGATAAATAAGCATTGGAAATCGGACAGTGGGCAATGGCTGTTCCGGTTTTTGCAAATAAATCGACATCCGCTTCACTTAAAAACGTACAATGGGCCATGATAGACTTTTCACGTAATAACCCAAAATCATGAAGTGCAAAGGCATCATGTTTATGAAAACGAGTTTTGGCAAATTCATGCTCCCAATCACTTTCACTGCAGTGAGACTGGATATACGTGTTGTACTTTGTGGCTAAAGCAGAAAGCCCCCTTAATGCTTCATCAGTACAACTCGGAATAAAACGAGGTGTGACAACCGGATAAACGCCTTGTTTTGTTTTCTTCGCTAAATCTTGGACCGCCAGAATAAATTCCTCCGTGTCGGCCAGAGCTGATGCTGTATCCGGATCGCGGTAATATTCCGGGTTTTGTTTGTGATCATCCATCACCACTTTCCCCACTAAACCACGCTGCCCTTTTTCTGCACAAATACTTGCCAAAAGGAAACTGGATTCTTTATGGACGGTGGCATAGTAAAGAGCTGTTGTTGTTCCATGTGCTAAAAGCGTAGACACTAAATCTTCATAAACCTGTTTAGCAAAATCAATATTGGAAAATTTTGATTCGAGCGGAAAAGTATACGTATTCAGCCATTCATTGAGTGGCAAATCCAAGGCAGTTCCGGACTGAGCCCATTGTGGTGCGTGAATATGCAAATCAATAAAACCCGGCAACAAATATTGCCCATCACTTAACTGACGAAAATTGTCCTTCCCTTGATACGTATGTAAGACAAGCTCGTATTCGTTATCATCCGGATGAATCATTTTTTCAATCACACCATTGCGGTTAATACAGAAAAGATAATCCTTTAAAATCTTAACTTCATTAGGTGACTCACTGGTAAATGCGGTCCCTCGAAAAACATACCTATACTCCATCATTTTGCAACCCCTTTTTATGTTATATTTTCTAACATGTAGTAATTATAAAATAGAATAAATATTACGTCTAGAACAATTTTTCTGGTTTGGATCGCTATGAATTGACGCCAACAACCCGACCTATATTCAATCGAAAATATGCATAAATAAAACTGAATTCGGGTGAAAAATATTCTGTCATATGTTATTATGTAATTAAGGTGGATGTTATGGCAGAAGTGTATAGATACGTGTTCATGCATTGTAAATAACGATGTGCGGTATGAAAAAGGAGGAAGAATCCAATGAACAAAAAATTAAATTTATTAAGCAAACTCACGCCTATCCTAAGTATTCTTTTTATCATTACAGGTATCATTTTTGCCATATTGGCTGTTTTAGAACATAATATGTCAGGTTTGATAATGTCATTAGTCCTCATTCTACAATCTGTATTGTTATTCACATATAAGAAATTGTTTACCAACATGGGGTTATAAGATTAGAATTTCAAACTCACGAATTGCCCCAGGCGTAAAAACATCAAAAGAAATTGGTAAAAATAGAGGAGGAGTTATGTGCCGAAACGAACAGGGGAGGAATGTATTTATCAATATATAACCCGCATGGCAGAACAATTTCCTGAGCTCCCTTATATTTTTCAAGATGAGTTTACGCAGGAGCAAGAGATTGCCAGCATGTTTTTTTCAGTGATGAACTTACTTTTTATAAGCGAGAAAAACTGGCGATGGAATTGATTGGTGTTTTGAAGCCTTGTTTGTTGAATCAAACAGTGTTGGAAAGTCGATTATTCAAATCATGATCAGCAGACAACCGGAAGAAACGGGGAAAATTATTCCGTTTCCAAAATAGGTTACGTAAAACCGGTAAAGTTTTTTCCAAAATTGATACAAATGAGTGGAGATGATGAGTGAGTAAATCTGTTTTGGAAAAAAGCATGGTGAAAAGGCTGTCCGGGACGTTTCCGCAGGCAGTCTTTATTCTTGAAAACAAGCGGGGAGGGTGGAAGGCAAGGGATTCAGCTTCATAAAAATTTTTTGTATTTATGAATTAACTTGTTTTCCCTAAATTATTGTATTCGAGATGGCGTTCAATTTTTTTGTCAAGCATTTGAATTCGGGCTAGCGCGGTGCGTTGGTCAATTTGCCGATAATGATGTTTTCCCCCTGGTTCTTCGTCATCGGTATCTGCTTCGGCAACAACTTTTTGAAGCGGGGTTAATTCAAGACTTCCCTCAGGTAAATAAGAATCTGTATGAAGCAGGATAGCCAGTGCAATTTCCTTCGCATTTTCTAAATCTTCTCCAGAACGGACAAGAAGTTTATGGGCACGAGCAGCACCTTTGATTGCATGGATATCATTTTGTTTGTACATTTGATAATCCCATTTTCCATTTGTATACCATTGATAATGGCCAATATCATGGAGCAAACCTGCCTTTGCCGCTAAATCCGGGTTTACACCTGACTTTATAGCAATATTAAAGGCCTTTTCAGCTACAGTAATCGCATGATCCATACCGGAACGACCGACATATTTTTGAACAATCGGGTGACGGAATAATGTTTCCAATGTAACTTTCCTAGCCATAATAAACCTCCTTTACACCGGTATTTTCCAAATAAATAAAAATATATTGTTATAAACATTAACATCTTTTGTTAGTTTTTGCAATTATTTTATTTGATTAATCAATAATTGTGCATTTTGAAATGGGACGGTATTGTTGATGTAAAAGAAACTTTGCTTTATGACCTTTAATCGTATTTTAGTTTAACCAAAAAAAGCCCAGGTCCGCCAAGTTGCGGACTTTCTTTTTTTTGATTATTTCCAATTCACCGAAATACCAATTTTAAATTCTCAACATGCAAATGAGCATTTTTGAGAAATGTTTAAGATAAATATGATATAATTACAAACAATTTTAATGGAATAAACAGACACGGGAGGGAATTTATGGAACGTGATAACGCAATCGGTATTTCTTTTACTGCAGGTTCTTATCTATTATGGGGAATACTTCCTATTTACTGGAAATTTTTAAGCGGTGTTCCGGCACTTGAAATACTGGCTCACCGTGTGATTTGGTCGTTTTTTTTCGTCTTAATAATCGTAATCATTTTAAAAAGAAAATTACTTAAGAGCTTTTTCCAAGTGCAAATGAGCAAAAAGAAAACATGGATTGGCTTATTTATCGCATCTCTTTTCATAAGCATTAACTGGCTTACATACATTTTTGCCGTGAATGCGAATCACATTGTGGAGGCGAGTTTAGGATATTACATTAATCCGCTGATCTCCGTTTTGCTGGGGGTTTTTGTCTTACGGGAGAAAATTAACCTACTGCAGGCTGTTTCATTTGCCATCGCCGGAATTGGTGTTATTTATATGACGATTACATTTGGCAAATTTCCGTGGATTGCCTTGCTGCTGGCGTTTTCTTTTGGCTTTTACGGATTGTCTAAGAAACTTATAAAGGTAGATTCGATATTAGGCTTGCTATTAGAAACATTATTTGTTTTCCCTTTTGGATTCTTGTTCTTAGTGTATATAACCATGAATGGCCAGGAAAGTTTTTTGACAGGGTCGCCTAAAATTGATTTATTTTTACTAGGTTCGGGGATTGCGACAGCTTTACCGCTGCTACTGTTTGGCATTGGAGCGCAAAAAATTCCGCTATATATGGTCGGCTTTTTTCAATATATCACGCCAACAATTAGTTTACTTCTTGGTGTCCTAATGTATAATGAACCGTTTACAAAGGATCATGCCATTACTTTCACATGTATCTGGCTGGCAATTGTAATATTTACAGTTTCCAATATTCATCAAGGGATAAGAAAAAGAAAAGTAACAACAGCCCCTGTAGTAAGGGGTGTTTCAAAAAGGTAGGTTGTTTTATCAGATTAAAACGGTAAGAACGAAAAATAAGAGCCTTCATCTTTTTGCAATACAAACAAATTGCTGGCTCTTTTAGGTTATAAAGATTCTTGATATTGCTAAAAAAAATCATGATTAAAAAATCCAATTTTAAGGTTAGTTTGTTTCATTATTTTCACATACAATTGTTTAAGTTTAAAAATACCCTTCAAAACACAAAATAAGTCTGATTACAAAAAGGCACCCATTGAAGAAGAAGTAATAATTAAGAGAGTTTACTTAATCATAAGTTCTTTCCGCTTAACAATCTACCCTGATCCTTATAAAGAATGGTATAATTAGGTATGTACATAATTCCAATTTTGAAAGGGGTAATAATGATGAATCAAGAGCAATTGAAAAGAATGCAGTCAGGAAAAGGCTTTATTGCCGCATTGGATCAAAGTGGCGGCAGTACGCCAAAAGCATTAAAAGCTTACGGCATTAGTGAAGACCGCTATTCAAATGATGAAGAGATGTTTGTCATTATACACGAAATGAGAACACGTATTATCAAAAGTCCGGCATTCCACTCCAAACATATTCTCGGTGCCATTCTTTTTGAAAATACAATGGATCGTTATATTGATGGACAATATACAGCTGATTTTCTCTGGGAAAAGAAAGGGATTGTTCCTTTTCTAAAAGTTGACAAAGGTCTTGCTCCACTTAAAGATGGTGTTCAAGTGATGAAACCGATTGACGGATTAGATAACTTATTAAAACGAGCGAATGAACGCAACATATTTGGTACAAAAATGCGCTCATTTATTAAAGAAGCAAATGCTGAAGGAATTAAAACAGTTGTTCAACAACAATTTGACATTGCAAAACAAATTGCTGCGGCCGGACTCGTTCCTATAATCGAACCGGAAGTAGATATTCATGCACAAGATAAAGCAGAATCAGAAAGAATTTTAAAAGAAGAGTTCTTTAAACAGTTGGCAAAACTTGACGAGAATGTAAAAGTGATGTTTAAAGTTTCGTTACCAACAGAAGATAATTTTTACAGTGATTTAATTAAAGATCCCCATGTTGTACGGGTCGTTGCACTTTCCGGTGGTTATTCACAAGCTGAAGCAAATAAAATTTTAGCTCGTAACCATGGAATGATTGCCAGCTTCTCCCGGGCATTAACAGAAGGATTATCAGCAAATCAAACTGATGAGGAATTTAACGCAATTTTGGGTAAATCCATTGAAGCAATTGCGGAAGCTTCCAATACATAAATTTTTATGTATGACCTTTTGTCGCTCATCTTTTTTGAATGACAACCAAAAAAGGTTTTTCCGGAAATTTTCAATCAATTACTCCCATCTTAACAGGCAGGCCACCCCCCACCGATTTTCGAGTTTACAAAGAGATATTTGGGGGACGGGCTGCCAGCATGCGTCCGATTGGTTCTTATCCATCAGTGGGGTTGGCAGGCATAATCCGATATATTTCAATGGAGGTTTTTATATGGCTAAAGTATATCAATTAGACTATGAATCACCCATTGGTGTGATAGAAATAACCGGTACTCAAGATGCAATAACATCGATCTTGTTCTCGGAGAAAGATAAAAGGAAAAACTACCCCCAGCCGGAAACACCTTCTGTTCTGATAGAATGCTATAACCAACTGGATGAGTATTTTCAAGGGACACGTTATGAATTTACGATACCTTATCATTTGGAAGGATCTATTTTTCAAAAGAAAGTTTGGCGTGCATTAACGGAAATACCTTATGCTGAAGTGGAGTCTTATAAAGATATCGCTGTGGCCATCGAAAATGAAAAGGCAGTTCGTGCTGTGGGAAGTGCTAATGGAAAAAACAAACTAACCATTGTGATTCCATGTCATCGAGTCATTGGTGCTAATGGAAAATTGACCGGATATGCAGGTGGACTTTGGCGGAAAGAGTGGCTGCTCGGACATGAGAAGAAGCATAAGGAAGATAGTAAAAAGTAGTCATTTCCTTTAAAAAAACAATATTAAAAATTTATCCTTGCATTATTTTTAAACGGTTTGTATATACTTAGTATATACAAATTATGCAAAGGATGATAAAATTAAAATGAATAAAGAAAACAAAGGGGAAATAAAGATGACCACAAAAGTGCAAAGATGGGGAAATAGTCTTGCTGTTAGACTTCCGAAAGTTATATTAGACGACTTAAATATTAAAGAAGGTTCAGACATTAGTATTTCTGTAGAAAATAATGCAATCAAAATTATTCCGATAAAGAAAAAACCAACTCTTGAAGAATTAATGTCAAAAATTACTCCTGAAAATAAACATGATGAAGTGAATTGGGGCAAACCAGAAGGTGCTGAAATATGGTAATGAATCAAACACCAGACAGAGGCGATATAGTTTATCTTAATTTCAGTCCTCAATCCGGTTATGAACAGGCAGGACATAGACCGGCTATTGTTTTATCACCCAAATTATTTAACAGTGGAACTTTTGCAGTTGTATGTCCAATCACGACTAAAGAAAAAGGCTATCCTTTCGAAGTTAAAATACCAGATAAATTGAATGTTCAAGGGGTAATTTTAACCGATCAATTAAGGAGTGTTGATTGGCGTTCAAGAAATTTAAAGATTGTGGACCATGTTCCAGATGAAGTTGTTCAGAATTGCCTAGATTTAGTATCCACATTTTTACCTTTTTATTAATTAAACGCAGTAAAATTTTTCATATTCTTCTTTACGTATGGTTTAAAGAATTTTTAATGGACTTTGGCAATGCAGTTAGCCTACGTTGAAAAACCGCAAGAAAAAATTAGACGAACGGAACAACACGGTTTTGGACGGAAAGTTGGATAAGGGAAGAGCTGTCAAAAGCCATCGATTTTGCCTTTTGGACAGCCGCAATAGAATTAAAAGGTTAAAAGAAAAAATTCTTTACCGTGAAAAATCGAGAAAATAATGAGGCATCTCTACCCATTCTTGTATGTCTGTTCCGATAAGGCTGTAAGCACCTCTTAAACATTTCATCACAGTACCTGGAATGACCATATCTTCTGTAACATTCGTCATGGGCTTTGCAGCAGGCATCGACAGGATTTGTTGGTCGCCCTGGCCCTGAACAACCCGGACCACACCAATTATATCCCGGAAAACAAAATCCTCTTCGCCTGGACCTGTACATCAAACCACCTACTTTTAACAATTTATAATAATTTATGATTGTCATGGTGATTTTGAATGGACGGGTGTAGGGAATACTTTGGTATACAAAAAATTCGAGAAAAAGAATTGTGGAATAAAAAAGGTCGAGGCATGGGAGCAGACTTCGATTTCTAATTACATTCTTTTATAATCAATAATTTCCACCTCATATCATGTTCCGCCATGAAATTATTATACTGACATTTGAACATGTTTCAAAGATTTATAAAGGACAAAAACGAGCGGTGGATGATTTAAATTTTCAAATTGAAAAAGGTGAGTTTATTGTACTTATCGGACCAAGTGGTTGCGGGAAAACAACAACAATGAAAATGATTAACCGGCTGATTGAACCAACAGAGGGAACGATTTTTCTTAACGGGGAAAATATCATGCATATGGACCCGGTTAAATTAAGAAGACAAATCGGTTATGTTATTCAACAAATTGGTTTATTTCCTCATATGACCATTGAACAAAACATTTCTCTTGTCCCGAGATTATTAAAATGGTCGTCTGACAAACAAAAAGAACGTGCAAAAGAATTATTGAGCCTCGTTGATATGACTCCAGATTACCTCAATCGTTACCCAAATGAACTAAGTGGCGGACAACAACAGCGGATTGGTGTACTGAGGGCACTTGCAGCCGATCAACCATTAATTTTAATGGACGAACCCTTTGGTGCCTTAGACCCAATTACAAGAGATTCATTACAAACGGAATTTAAAAAACTACAAAGAAAACTTAAGAAGACGATTGTATTTGTCACACATGATATGGATGAGGCAATCAAACTTGCTGACCGGATTGTCATTATGAAAGATGGTCGAGTTGTCCAATTTGATACTCCTGATGAAATACTGCGAAATCCGGCTAATGAATTTGTTGAAGAAATGTGCCGAAGCCTTGGAAGCCCTTAACTGGCATTTCACCTCGCTTTTGGCCAACTTCCCGGGTGTGCTTCCGAATTCGATCCATGCCTTAGAATATGAATTAAGGTATTCGATTAACGAATACAAAAATAAGCTTGATGAGGCCCAAAGATTAATTAGACTCACGGTTGCAGAAATGGAAAAAGATGAACAAAAGATGGGGAACAAAGTAAGCGAGTTTTTGCTGGAACTCGTCGGATGGAACGACGCACAACGTATAATCAGTGAATATGATCCGGTTACCGGAGAGAAGCTTTCTTTTGGCGATCGTGTACTTGCAGGAGGTTTTCTGGCTCTCTCGTTACTTCCCCCGGTAAAAGCAGTAGGGGTTGGCGGGAAAACGTTGATAAAAGGTGTCGATGCAGGAATCCCGGCCCTTGCCAAAACACCGGGAGTGCTCAAGAAAATTCGAAATGTCCTAGACCCAAAGAAATTCCATCAAGCCTTTCGCTCCGTGTATGATCAGGTAGTAAACGCTCCAATTGCACTAACCAAGGCTTGGTTTGATACAATAAAGAAGGAGATTGGAGAAATTCGACTTCCGCAAATAGTACAAGAAGCCTACGCAGGAATCGGTGCTGCTGAAAGAACCGTTAAGGATGCGTTTAGTGACGCAAAGGACCTGATCCAACGAATCAAAAACACCAAACTAGATGAGCAGGATGTTGGTGAGGCAGGTGGGGCTACTAAGGGTACGGGTAATGCCCCAGTACCTACAAAACAAGGTGGTGGTAGCAATCCCAATGATTTTGTCAACCCACATTCTGAAAAACATATGTATGACCCAAGTAGACCATCTACTCCCAATAGGTCACAATATGGTGAAGATGTGGATGTAGCCAAGTTAAGGCAAGAAACAATTACTAATCCTGATAAAGCTTATTCAAACTGGCCAAATCCTAATAATCCAAATCCCAACAAAATAACTAAGTATTATAAAGAATTTGACGGAAATATCAGTACACCTGATACGCCGACTGGAAGTCATAGGGTATTTGAAAACCTAGATAACCCAACCAGAAGCACACATTTTCCTTATGTTCCAAGAAAATAAATATTAAGTAGGTGAGATTCTTGAGTAATTTGTTGTATCATGCATATTTGCCTGAAAATCACGAACATCATGTTTCGCTGGAAGAAGTCATGAGTGGTGGCATTAAATATTCTACTAAGTCAAATAATAGATATAGTAATGGTGGCAGAGTGAAATTTGAGATAACAGAACTATTAAGACCTTCCAATATACCTGATTGGCTCAACTTTAAAGAAGCAATAGGTGTTGATTTATCCAACCGTTTTTCCAAATCTTTTTGCTTTCCTATATTTACGGATAAAATCCTAGTATTTGATGGTGATATTTCCCTTTCGATCTATGATCAAGCATTCTATGAGGATTTTAAAGACTTTGATGAGGAAGCTTTAAATTTTGATACTGGGGAAACTATTGAATATTGGGTTAAACTTTACTGGAAAAGCATGATGTTACTTGAAGACTATTTGATAAAGAAACCCTATTCAAAGCCAGAAGTGTTAATTTTTGAATCTGTACCCAAAGAAATTATTCAAGTATGTGAAAAATAGACTTGTAAACCTTGACTGGCTTTTGCCTTTCAAGGTTTTTATATAAGTGCGCCACGCATGGCGATTAACTTGACGGTGAAAGTCCGTTATGGGGGGGAGATAGCGACCAACCATTAGCCAAGAGCAAGGGTGTCCATCGCGAGGTGGAATCTGAAGGAAGCTGGAAGCAAAGTTCCAACCCGAGGAACACGAACATCATCAGGCGTATTCTCACAGGGTGAGTCTGCTTAACAAGTCGAAGCCCAAAAGCTATCCGGATGTGGAAACGTAAATGGTGCGGGTACATGGAATGAAAGTGAATCGTCTTACCGCGGGAGGTCTCACGGACAAATGGAAACAGAGTATCTACCATAGTTACTATTCACAGTCAAATTTTATACTGCATTTTTTTAGGGTCAAAAGTTATTCACAAGTGGATAACTTTTAACCTTTTTT
>ERZ1673768.30-NODE-30-length-39548-cov-19.481402_pt1 | contig 39548 bp, 32 predicted proteins | sample MGYA00580142_ERZ1673768 | MGnify/ENA primary metagenome ERZ1673768 (study PRJEB41219, sample SAMN04549649) | soil metagenome | isolation source: soil | place: USA: Texas, La Sal del Rey | collected 2008-06-23 ... | reverse complement strand
GACAAAAAGATTTAGTTAAACAAGTGACACAACTTGAAACCGGACAAAAAGATTTGGTTAAACAATTTACCCATTTTGAAGCTGGACAAAAAGATTTGGTTAAACAAGTGAACGGTATTGAAATTGAACTGAAAGAATTCCGCACAGAAACAAAAACATCACTTAAAGTCATCCAGACCGGGCAACAAGGGACACGTGAAGAGATGACGCAACGTTTTAAAGAAGTAAAGCATACTCTTAACAGTCTCGAATCAGATATTGCCCTCACTTTTCAAAAAACCGCACAACAAGAACTGGAACTCAATCGGATAAAAAACCAATAAAAACTATAACAAAAACAATAAAGAAAACAAGTATATGGCAATTGAACCAACGATAATGAAGGATAAATGCCGTGCTCCGCCAGTTTCCTGTACCCTTGATCAGGCTTCAATAGCGATGCCACACTGAAAATAAATACAAATCTTGCTTGACCGACAAGCTGTTTCGTTTCGTAATCACAAATTGTTCCGTCATCAAGAAAGCAGTTGATATACCCCACGAAAACTTTGTCTATACATCGTGGTGCATAAAAGTTCACTGTATCAAGGATATGCTGTTTTAAAAAATTGGCTGATGAAAAATCCGGCAATTTTCGCTCCATCTTCGGTCCCTCCTTCCATAAAGTACTTTATGTTGCGATCCTAATAAATATGAAAAGAGGAAAATGGTGAACAGAGTATAATTTTTTGTTTCACTACATGCGGTTAATACTTATTTCGTGTGAATTTTTTTTGTTAAGCTTATTGGATGCTAATCAAAGAGGAATTATCCCAATGACTGGGTGAACTACCCTCCACTTACCACCCTTGCGGGTTTCTTGAAGTGGGGGCTTCTCGGGTAATCCTGTCTCATGACCGGAAATTGACCGAGCTAACCCTCCTGTTCCGGGAGTTTGTATTTTCATGCTAATTCTAACAAGCGTAATCCTTCTTTTTTGATATTGATTGCTGAATTATAATCACGGTCTAATACTAAGCCACAAGTACATTTATATACACGTTCAGACAATGACATTTCTTTTTCGTTCCCACAACGGGAACATTTTTTTGTCGAAGGAAACCATTTATCTATTTTTACAAGCTGTTTTCCTTGTTCTTTTAGTTTGTATTCCAAGAAAGTGGTGAACATACCCCAGCCATTATCATGAACGCTTTTTCCAAAGTTGAGGGCTTGAGACATGCCTTTCATGTCTAAGTCCTCAATAATCACAGCGTCATAGTTTGCTGCTAATTCTTTTGACTTGTGATGAAGAAAGTTTCTGCGCTGATTAGCTATCTTTTCATGCAGCTTAGCTACTTTCAGACGTTGCTTTTCCCATCGTGTAGAACCTTTCTTTCTTCGAGAAAGAATTTGTTGTGCTTTTGCTAATTTGACTAAAGCTTGCCGATAGTAACGTGGGTAATTGGCTTTCTCACCCTGCTCGCTTTCGACATATAGACCATCCATAGCAAAATCTAAACCAACTACTTTCTGAATTTTTACTGGACGGATATCTTTCTCATATTCTGTCAAAATTGAAATATAGTATTTGCCTGTCTTTGTTTTAGAAATAGTACAAGATTTGATTTTATACTCAGCGGGGATTTCTCTATGTTGCTTCATTTTCAGCGGCTTTTTGAACTTTGGTAATTTGATATGACCATCTTCAATCTTAATATTTCCATTGACCATATTGGTTGTATAGGATTGCTTGTGTTTTTTACTTTTGAATTTAGGGAACTCCGCACGACCTTCAAAAAAGTTCTTATAAGCATTTTGTAAATGGATCTGTGCGTTTGCTAAAGCTAAAGAATCCACTTCTTTTAAGAATGGAAATTCATCTTTGTACTTTGCTGGTGTCGGAAACTTTTGCTTTTTAAGAGTTTCCTTATCATCTTTGAATTTTTCATACGTTTCTTTGCGTTCAGCTAACATCTTATTATAGACAAAGCGAACACAACCAAAAGTTTTTGACAATAACTCTTCCTGTTCTTTATTTGGATATAAGCGGAACTTGAAGGCTTTGTTTTGCTTGGTCATATCAAATCACCTAACTTTAATCACGAACACTAGTTCCCTTTTCATTTATTGTACCATAAGTTTTGGCTATCGCCAACCGACATTCATCTCCCACCTACTCATTGGGCTATCACCCTTCACATTCCTTGAGGATGGGAGACTTCTGTCGGAAAAAGTTAAAAATACTTTTCCTTTCGTTATTTTAGAAGATTCAACAACATCAATCGCTTTTTTTACTTCCAACAGATCATACTTTGAATCTCCCCCTTTCAATGATAACTTTTTATCAGTGACGAGACCTATTAGGTGATAAAAAGATTCCTGCCATTTCTCAACCGAGACGTTTTGATTCCAATTCCGCAAATGAAAAATATTCGCATTCACTTTTGCTTTATTTACAATATCCGCCCAGTTTACTTGTTTCCCTGATAAAAGACCAATAGTAATAAAGTTCCCATTTGGGCGAACACTAAATGCCAATTCGTCTCCGGATGAACCTCCCACGGAATCAATCGCAGCATCCGCACCCATTCCATTTGTTAATTCCATAACGGTTTCATAAAGTGGAAAAGCAGAAGTGTCTATAACATATGACGCGCCAAAATGAAGCAAGTCTTCTGTATATTTTTTATTTCGAGTGACTGCAATTATTTGAAAGCCTAAAAGTTTTGATAATTGTACAAAAATATGACCAATTGAAGATCCACAAGCATTTACGAGTAAAACATCATTGGGCCTCAATTTCAAAACTTCCGTACAAATCACCCATGCTGTAATTGGATTAATATACAATTGTGCTGCCGTGAAATCATCAATGGAATCCGGTACGGGTACTGCAAACTCTGCTGTTGTCTTAACAAGCTCTTGCCAAGTCCCTTCCCCACGTAAAGGCAAAACACGTTTTCCAATAAGACTTTTAGAAACAAAAGGACCTACTTCTTCTACAATATCAACACCTTCATAACCGGGAATATTCGGTAAAGAAATCCGATGTGAATATGCCCCTCTAATTGGTATTAGATCAGAAGGATTGATAGGGCGATCCAACATTCGAACGAGTACTTCTTTTTCTCTAGGTGGTTCAATCTTTTTAGACTCAACTCTTAACACATCTTTTGGATGACCGAATTGATAAAATTTAATACAGTTTCCATTCAAAACTATTAAGTCTCCTTTTCTAATCCAATTTTATTAAAAAAGCTACAACTTAATTGTACCGTTAACATAATTGGACAGCCACTGGATATAGCAGATTGAGTTCTCGAAACATTCCCTGTTCTTCCCAACATGCTTGTGCGTCTGGATCTTAAGTCCTTAATTTCCAACTAATTTGCCCGTTTTCGACTTCTTAATGGAACAATTGATAGCACGTTTTTTATTTTAAAAGTACGAATTTGTCTTTTTGTATAGCAATAAGCTTGGAAATGTTCTTCTCCAATTCTTCTAACTGTAATAATTCTATGTGTTATGATATTTTTTTCGGAAAGGTAAATCATTTCAAGTCTTTCTCCGCTTTTTGCAGCATTCAAAAGTAAAGTTTTCATCATATCACCCCACAACGAACCTTTGTTCTTATTATATACCAAACATTAGTTCTAATTCAATACCTAATTTACTTTTTCTTAAATTTTTATTTTGAGTTGAAATAGTAGTTCCACGTTCTATACTCATCTCCGCCTTGACATCCTTACCACCGGCAGAACCATTGAAATACTTACACCCTATTTCATGTTATCATGGAAAATTTTCATGTTAGTGCTTTTTTAATCCAATGAACTTATGATGAACTATCCAATGTTTGGTCATATTAATAAATAGCCACTAGCCTTAGAATCTGCAAAAGTGAGGGAATAAAATGGAACAAGAAACGGTAACAAAGGGGAATCTTGAAGGAAAACGGAAAAAGGCAAAGGAAGGAGACATGGTTGAAGTTAAGAGAGGACGTTATAAAGGAAAAAAAGGAGAAGTTCTGATTGTTAAAGAGAACTCTGTCATTATCCAGCTTGGAATAAATCCAAAAACAGGCGAGCCAGTTAAAACGGTTGTCAATCATAAAAACTATAAACAGGTGAAATAATTAATTCTACCTGCCCCATCCGGTATGAATGGGGCAGTGTTTTTTAGCTGGCCCGAAAACAGGAGTTCCTGACTTGCCGTAAAAAGTTAAATTACTCCTTCCCCGAACGCCATTTTTTGCAATCTCTTCAAACAAATTTCATTTATTCGCCTTTATGTCCCGGATGTTAAAATCAATCTCTTCAAGCATGTTTATGTTTAACTCCTTCACTCGTCTATAAATGTAAAAAAGTCTCCAATCGTTTTAAGCATGTCGGTGATTAATGTGTTGTTTGTTTTAGTTTTCTACCAATTAACATCATTGCAAATAAGAATGTCAATATTGCGAGTATAACTAAAAAGAAAAAGACATGATGTAAACTTTCCGCTAATTGACTACCATGTAATTCTTCACCTAACCATAAACCGGATACGGCAATTCCAATCGTTTGACCAAGATTCCGCATTAAATTAATGGTACCCATCGCTGCACCACGAAAATTCCACTCTACTGCTGATTGAACGACAACTGTATAAAGCGTACTGGACAGGCCGAAACCAATGCCTAAAATTCCTGTTGTCACCATCATCCAAGGAATTATTGTATTTGCTTGAAAGAATACAAGACCGATACAAGCAAAAATAATCATGGTGCTCCCAATAATCGCTATAGAAGCTACCGTTATTTTTTCAAAAAGTTTGCCGGTTATCATCGCACCAATCATCCATGTGATGGACATCGGCAACATAGCGATTCCGGATAAAGTGGCGTTTAACCCGCTTACCCCTTGCACCCATAAAGGAATATAAAAGGTGACCGTTACTAAAATAAAGCCAATAAAAAATGAGGCAATATTGGAAACTGTGATAAATCTGTTTTTAAATAAAGAAAGTGGCAGCATCGGTTCTTTTCCTTTTGCCTCAATAAAAAGAAATAGACACATGAAAACGAGCGAAATGAGCAACCAAAAAAATAAATTCGTTGTCATTTGTTTTTCTACTTTTACGATGTTAAGGGCCAACAAAAAAGCCGTCATACTGATTGTAAAAGTAATAATTCCAGCATAATCAATTATTTGTTTTTTCTTTGATAATTGTTCATGGAGCGCTTGTTGTAAAAGAATTAAAGAAATGATTCCAAATGGTAAGTTCATGAAGAAAATCCAATGCCAAGAAATTGCATCCACGATAAAACCGCCGACAATTGGACCAATGACCCCTGAAATGCCCCATACACTACTGATCCATCCTTGAATTTTTGCCCGTTGTTCAAATGAAAAAACATCCCCAATAATCGTCATTGGAATAGTGGCCAGCGCACCTGCACCAATTCCTTGGATCAACCTAAAAATAACAAGTTGTTCCATAGTTTGTGACAGACCGGATGAAGTAGATCCAAGTAAAAAAATGACAACGCCAATTTGAAACATAATTTTCCGACCATATAGATCGGCTAATTTTCCAAAAATAGGTGTACTGATGACCGTGGCCAATAAATAAACAGAGATGACCCAAGTATATAAGCTGCTCCCGCCTAAATCCTCAACAATTTTCGGCATAGCAGTACTAACAATTGTCCCTTCAATGGCTGTTAAGAAAGTAGCAATAATTAAGGACGTGACAATAATATTCTGTTTGGTTACCCCTTGCATAATGAATTCTCCTTTTATTTCCACATTACGTTAGATTATACGATAGAATTGGCAGTAACGTAAAAGTTTATGTTTAACAATGGGCTAGATTCATTAGTTTTATCATACTATGACTATTTACATAATAGAAGTAAGTACATAATTATTTTCAGGTGTATAAAGAAAACTTGGGCGTCCGATCCTTTAGGCGAGGGCAAATTCGTAGTCAGCGAAAAAAATTTTTTCGCTTGCGAGGTAATGCTACCGAAGCTTCTCTAGTCACCGAAAAAATATAAAATTTTTTCGGCTGCGATGTATTCCCGCGAAGCTTTCCTTGTGCACTTATGCGTTAGGAAAGTAGAAATTGAAAAATTTTTACTTTCCTATTAGCTAAAAAAACCACCTGTCTGAAAGGTGGATTGGTCAGATATATTAACCTTTGGAGGAATGTTTTCATTAGGAAAAGCTGGAGAAATGAAAATCCAGAGGAATACGATTGGATTTATAGATTTTCTTATGTTGCGCCAGTCTGATTTAATCCATATATTTTACACTGCTTGTCGAAATTCCGGCTCTCCTAATTTTTCGTTAAATTCAATAACTAAATCTTTATCATCAAAATACCAAACATCCTCATCCTCAATAAAGAAAATAACACCGTCCTTTTCCAGTTGAATATTGGAACGTTCAGGTATATCTTTATCCATTCCCAGTGAAAAGCCGCTAATAAAAGAGTTAAAACCGCCGTAACGAATATAAAAACGTACAAAATCTCCCTGATTTAAGGATAACTCTTCTTTGTACCAATTGAAAACTTTTTCAGACATTGTAATTTGCATGATCATCACCTCATCATAAAATTGGGCTGTCATTCTAGAAAACACTAATTGTGAAATATTTCACAAACATTTCTTGCTCTTAGTATATCAGTAAAAGTTTTTCGCGGCAATCTTGATTTTTGGATAATTTGTGAATTTAATTAATAAGTGTTATGTAATTTTTACCTAATTAAATGCTTGGTAAGTCCCCTTTATTTTTAGGTTAACCGATACAAATTTACGTTAATATATGATATAATAATAATAGAAATGGAAGCGCTTCCCCCTACAAGTTCACATTTTTAGGGAAATAATTTTTTATAAATTGCATATAAGGAGGTGAGAACCATGATGTGGATTACTACTATTATAACTATGTTAATCATTTTTGTTAGCATACTATTGTACGATCAAAAGAAAAGTCGACATGGACCGTCAACCAGCCAACCCAATTCTTCCACGCATAAACATTATCAAACGAATAATAAGGAAAATTTTACGTTTATGACTTGTCCACGTTGTAAGAAGTATAGTTACGTTAATAAAAACAACTTAATTAAGATTTGTAATCATTGCGGTTGGAATCTTACCGAGCCATATATAAATACGACCTTCAAATTATTAAAACCCTCGAATAATGCTGATGATCCAATCACTAATTTAAAAATAAATGAGCAGCTCTATATTATCGATGAAATAATAGAAGATAGCGAAAAAAGTTTTAATGGCATTGCTGTCTATAATCGTAATGGAAATATCGTTGGCTGGTTACCGGAACAAATTGTTGAGGAATTAAGACCAAAAATCGCCTTGAGTAAACGGATTTTGGCTAAAGTGAAATCGATTTATTCAGGTAGCGGAGAAATTGAAATTTTAGTAACAAATGACTTAATGAAAATGTGGGGATAACATCATAAAACACTCCAGTTAAGTTTAGCCTCCACCTCATTTTCCTTCAAGCGCGGATGCGACCAACTACCCTCATTTAAATTCCCGCTACAGCGAAAGACCTCATTTTAAAAAGAAATGAGGTCTCTTTACTGATTTTATTATTTTGAAAGGAAAGATATTAATAAAATCTCTTAAAACTGTCAAAGTGGCGTTTCCAATAAGGATTGTCTAGACTAGCAATTTCCACGCCGTCGGAACCTGCATTAATAAATTGATTGTTCCCCAAATATATGCCCAAGTGAGAAATGCCGGCTTTATATGTATTTTTAAAGAATACAAGATCGCCAACTTCCGGATTGTTTACATAATACGAACGATCAAAATATCCTTCACTCGAATAACGCTTAATATCTTTACCGGATTGTTTATAAACATAATAAATAAAGCCACTGCAATCAAAACCGCTTGGCGTAGTGCCACCCCATACATAAGGGATTCCGAGTAAACTTTTTGCTACGCTGACTAGCGTATTAACATTATAACTGCCATTGGTATTAGTAGATGTGTTACTTCCGGAATTATTGGAAACGTCAGACCCAGTTGAACCTTGAATGGTTAATTTTTGACCTACATAAATCACATCAGAGCTCAAATTATTCCAGCTCTTTAAATTAGCAACACTAACGCCAAATCTACTTGCAATTTTCCATAAAGAGTCCCCTGCTTGAACGGTATAATCCGAAGAAGCCGAGCTATTTTGATTCGAATTAGAAGTTGAATTTGAACTTGTATCCGTTGATGTTTGAGCATTTTTGACAGTTAAAGTATTACCCGGGAAAATTAAGGTGGTCGTTAAATTATTCCATGCCATTAAATCTTGGACGGAAACTTTATATTTAAAAGCAATGCCGCTTAAGGTATCGCCGCTTTTAATCGTATAAGTGATTGTGGAGCCACCTTGTGTACCTGGATTTTGATTGGATGGTGGTGCGGAATTCTGATTACTGGAACTTGACGATTGTCCCTGACCGCTAACGACAAGTACATTCCCAGGATAAATTAATGAAGAAGTTAAATTGTTCCATGCCATTAAGTCTTTTAACGAAATGTTATGTTGTAAAGCAATTTTACTCAAGGTGTCGCCACTCTTGACCGTGTATGTACTTGCTGCTGTTGAAACCGGTTGATTCGTAGAACTTGATGGAGTAGTTTGACTAGTTTCGCTACTCCCTGTTTCCAAAACTTGGTTTGGATAGATGACATCAGATGTTAATTGATTCAAACTTTTCAACTGAGTCACACTAACATTATACTTTTGTGCAATTGCCCATAAAGAATCCCCGCGTTGGACTTTATAAGTTGCTGCTTCTGTTTCATTAGCACCAAGTAGAGCAGAGGCAATTGCTGCACTTGCTGTTACTGACATGATTACTTTTTTATTACTCAATGGATACCCCCCTTTTTCTTTATATCGGCCATTTCTCATTAGTCTTTAGATCCTATTATCATTATACATATAATTGTAGAAATTTGGTAGATTTGTAGGACTTTGTTAATGTTTTGTAATATAAATGTGCTGATAAGTAAATGATATTTTCGATAAAAGCAAAATGATTGGTTAAGTATGATGCTTTTTTTTCAATAAAAAAGGGCCGCCAACATGCATGTATATGCCTTTTTGGACAAGCCCTCATTGCCATTTCCGTCGTTCATTTATATATCCGAGTTTTGAAATTACCAATACGGATAAAATGGATACCCACCGTATCCAAAGGGATAAGGGGAACCAAAAGTAAATGGTGCTACCAGTGTACTACCCAGAAGGCCACCTAAAACACCGCCAAGAAACGGACCGCCAAAGCCATATCCGAAAGGTCTGCCATACCAAAACGGTCTACCCGACCAAAATGGTCTGCCGTAACCAAATGGTCTCCCAAAGATTCTTTCTTCTCCCCCATTTATATAAGGGGAACTGATTTCATTTTGCATATACGCATCCTCCTCTTATTTTATAGGCCATTCATTATTAAAATAATGAATCAACCTAAGCTATTCAATTACAAGGTATGCAAAGGTTTTTTTTTATGGCTAGGTATGTACCTAAAAGGCAAAAATTTTTTGGATACATCATATTCAAAACCATTTCTTTTGCTTATCTTCTTTTATAATTTTTTTCTATTTTAATTTTCATTATTTTTCATGTAAATTTATAATAGTAATATAGGATTAAATAATTAGGAGGTTACCAAAATTGGAAAAATGGATGAAACAATTTTATGATCTACCGACCACCTGTATTTCTGATGCATTAAATGGCATGAATAATTTGGATCCATCCATTAAACCATTGCAAGATTCATATAAAGTTGCTGGCCGGGCATTTACTGTAAAGATTCCGGCCGGGGACAACACAATGGTTTTGAAAGCAATCAAGGAAGCTTCACCCGGAGATGTCCTCGTTGTAGATGCAAAAGGGGAATCTTATCGGGCAGTTGCCGGAGATTTTGTTGTGAGTTTGGCGCAAAAACTTGGCATTGCCGGTATTATCGTTGACGGTGTTATTCGGGATTTAATCGGTGTCCGTTCCCTTAACTTTCCCGTGTTTTCTAAAGGGACAACTGTAGCGGCAAGTTTTAAGAATGGCGCTGGGGAAATAAATGTTCCGATTTCCTGTGGCGGCGTATCCATTACCCCCGGTGACATTATTGTCGGTGATGCAGATGGTGTCGTTGTAATCCCTCAAGCAGATGCCGAGAAAGTTTTAGAAAAAGCTTTAGCCAAGTTAAAGAAGGATGAACAACGAGAAGCCTCGGCATTGCAAGATGAAGCTTCTGCAAGAAAATATTTAGAAGATCTTTTTAGTTAACCCGGAAAATAGCGGACGATACATTTGTTGTCCGCTTTTTCAGTTGGTTCTTATAATCAAGTTCTCTCTCCTTTTTATAGACAGCTATATGTACCCCGTTTTTAACAACTCCTACCGCTAAAGCAGAGAATTTTCATATTCGAAAAACCTGCAAAATTTCATATTTCTAATATTGTTGACTTTAAAACAAGTCAGAAGATATACTTTCTATAAGATCTCATGAATCCTAACCGGAAATGAAGGCTCTTTCAAAAACAGGATTATACTAATCTCCTTAAAATCGAAATTCTTTAAAAAAAATATTTTGATAAAAATTCTAATAGGGTGGTATTTATGCATATTAAAAAATTTGTAACACCTGAAATCATTTTCGGTTCTAATGCAATAAGCCAAGTCGGTGAAGCGTGCCTTCGTTTAGGAGCCAAAAAAGTACTTATTGTCAGTGATTTAGGGGTAGCGAACGCCGGTTGGCTGGAAAAAATTATTCAAACATGTAAAGACAGTCATTTACCTTATGCCACTTTTACAGACATAACAACGAATCCAAAAGATACTGAAGTTGTGAAAGGTGTGTCTGTTTTTCGGGAAAATGAGTGTGACGCCATTATCGGAATCGGTGGCGGCAGTGTCTTAGATGTAGCGAAAGCAATCGCAATACTGGCGACAAACAGTGGAAAAATTAGTGATTATGAGGGAATTGATAAAATTGAAAAACCGCTCCCTCCCATGGTCATGGTTATGACAACGGCCGGTTCGGGTTCAGAGGTTTCACAGTTTTCCATTATCGTTGATTCCGAGCGAAAAAGAAAAATGACCATTGTATCGAAAACGTTAGTACCTGATATTGCCATCATCGACCCTTTTACTTTAATGACAAAGGATAGTGCATTAACTGCCTCAACGGGAATGGATGTGCTGACACATGCGATTGAAGCTTATGTCAGTATTGCCGCGACACCATTAACCGATGTGCAAGCTAAAAATGCACTTTACCTTGTCGCAAATTATTTACGCCCATCCGTCGCCTCAAAAACGAATATGGAAGCAAAAGAGGCCATGGCTATGGCTAGTTTACAAGCCGGACTTGCTTTTTCCAATGCGATTTTAGGTGCTGCTCATGCCATATCACACGCCATTGGTGGCCGATTTCCACTTCCGCATGGGGAAATCAATGCCATCCTTTTGCCGCATATTATGGATTTTAACTTTATTGCCGTGCCGAAACGTTTTACAGAGATCGCTGAAATCATGGGCATTGACACAAGGGGGTTAACACAGCGTGAGGCAGGAAATCGAGCCGTTACATTTGTCAATCAATTATCAGAGGATATTGGAATTCCGAAAAGGTTAAGGAATATTGGCATAACTGAAGATGAGATCAACCTGATTAGTCAAACCGCACTAGAAGATGCTTGTATGATTACAAATCCTCGCGATATGGATTTTATTCAAGTGAAAACATTGTTGGAAAACATCTTATAAGGCGGTGAACGATTATGCTTGAAGAAAAACAAGAAATGATTGCCCAGTTAACAGGAATAAAATCTTCTAAAAAAAATTACTACACGGAGCTAAAGAAAACGGTCGAACAATTGGAAAAGAAAAATTTACAATTAGAAATCATGAACGAAATAATGAAAAGTATAAAAGTTGATATGCCGTTAGACAATATATTATCAAATATGATTGATAAATTGCAGATGCTCATCGATTTTGACCATATCAGCATATCTTTACTACAAAACAACAAACTTGTTCTCGTCAATGTTTACCCTAAAGACAGCCGCTGTGTAAAAATCGGTTCGACCATTTTTGAACATAATTCTCTTTATTGGACTGCGTTAAATGAAAAAAAAATAATTTTACAGGAATTAGTCGGCTCACCCATTCATTTCTATGAAAAAAAACATTTAGCAGCACTTCATTTACAAACGATTTTAGTACTTCCCATCTACAGTAAAAATAAAAAAATCGGCGTCTTGTGTATGGGGCGTACGGATCAAACCATTTGGAACGAAGATGAACTGTCCTTTCTTGAACAACTGACCGATCATTTGGCGATAACCATTGAAAACGTTCAATTATACGGTGAAGTTTTACATGCGAAACAACAATGGGAAGACACATTTAAAGCAGTTGATGATATGATCATTGTGTTTGATAAAGATTTACATATTTTACAATATAATGACGCGGCAAATGATTTTTATCAAATTCGGAAAAAAACGAACCTTTTAATAAATGAACCATCATTGAAACAATTAATTATCGATACATTTAACGCTCAAAAAGCCGGTTATTTGGAATTAAATTACCCGGATCAAACAATCTGTGAAGTATATAGCTATCCGATTCATAATAAAGAAAATAATTTATACGGTGTTATTGCTTATATCAAAGATGTAACAGGAAAAAGAAAAATGGAAGCACAGTTGATTCATTCCGGAAAATTGGCTGCGATTGGCGAAATGGCTGCAGGGATTGCCCATGAACTGAACAGCCCGTTAACAGCCATTTTAGGAAATTCCCAGTTGTTATTGAGAGATTTTTCAAAAGAAGATCCGGTCTTTTCTCTCCTTTACGATATAAAAAAATGCGGTGATCGCTGCAAGCAAATCATTAAAAGTCTTCTAACTTTTTCAAGACAGGACGAGTATATTTTTGAACCTGTATCTTTAAATGAAGCGGTCAGTCAAGTACTAAATCTAGTAAAATATCAATTTGAAAAAAATCAAATTCAATTTCATATTCATTTACAACCGGATTTACCTTTAATTGAGGGCAGCCGGACTCAGATTGAACAAATCATCATCAATTTACTATTAAATGCGAAAGATGCCTTGGAACAAACATCACGACAAGAAAAGGCAATAACAATTAAAACCTCTTATCAGCATAACGAACTTCATTTAACTGTTAAAGATAATGGAATCGGAATTGAAGAAGAACGGATATCGAACATTTTCCACCCATTTCATACAACGAAAAAAAGCGGAACCGGGTTAGGATTATCGGTTAGTTTAGGAATTGCCAAAAAACATAACGGCTCCATCGATGTGATTAGTCAACTGAATAAAGGAAGTACTTTCACACTAAAATTACCTGTTCAATCTTCTCAAGGAACTGAGGTGAAAATGTGATCAATTTATTAATTATCGATGATGAAATCGAGATTGGTAACTTTTTGTCCCGCCTTTTTACCGCGAAAGGATATCGGGTACAAGTTGTAAATAGTGGAAAAGAGTTTTTTTCAATTAATTTTTCCTTACAAAAATTTCATGCCGCGATGATTGATTTAAAATTACCTGATGCGGATGGTCTAACCCTTTTACAACAACTAAAAAAGTTCCAACCTCGCTGTAAGGCCATTATTATGACCGGGTACAGCACGATAAAAACAGCTGTGGAAGCAATAAAATTCGGTGCTTCTGATTATATTGAAAAACCATTTGATGATATTGACTTATTGGAAAAACAAATAGACAGCTTACTGGAAGATAATGATAAAACTGCACACGAAACTATAAAAAGCATCGCCCATGAAATCGGCTTTATTACCGGCAAAAGTGAAAAAATGGAGCAACTACTGAAAACAGCTTACAAGGTGGCTCAAAAAAATGTGAATGTGTTAATTGAAGGGGAAACAGGAACAGGCAAGGAAGTTTTATCCAGATTTATTCATCATGCAAGCCCAAGAAGCCAAGAGTCTTTTATCGGGGTCAATTGCGGTGCCATTCCCGAATCACTATTAGAAAGTGAATTATTCGGTCACGAAAAGGGAGCCTTTACCGGAGCGACTCAACAACGGAAAGGATTATTTTCCATCGCTAGTCAAGGTACATTGTTTCTTGATGAAATTGCAGAAGCGTCTCGTTCAATTCAGGTAAAATTGTTACGGGTGTTGGAAACACGAGAATTTATGCCTGTTGGAAGCGATAAAATTTTCCGGACAAATACGAGACTCATTGCAGCAACGAATGAAGACCTCCAAGAAGCCGTAAAAAACAAAAAATTTAGAGAAGATTTGTATTATCGATTAAATGTCGTTCATTTAACAATCCCACCGCTTCGTGAGCGAAAAGAGGATATTCCGTACCTAATCGAACACCTATTACAACGCTTTCCTAATTCAAATATTACTTTTTCAGATGATGCTCTGGCCTATTTGCAAAGGTATGATTGGCCCGGAAATATTCGTGAGTTAGCCAATTTTGTTACAAGAGTTGTAGCTTTAACCGATTCAAATCAAGCCGTTATTACACCTGGTGACTTGCCGATATCCTATTTTGCTATCTCTTCACACCCGAGTATAGGAAGAACAATAAGTAAAAAAAGTGAAGAAAGCGAACTTGAAAGTTATCTTCATCGTTGGACAAATCACGTTCTCACAGTTTTTAATCAAAAAGAAGAAATAAGTTTAGAAGAGATTCTCGACCAGGTCAAGGATCTAGAAGCATATGTGGGGAAAGCCTTTATCATGAAAACGCTTAAGGATGTTGAAGGAAATCGAAAAGAAGCGGCAAAAAGACTGCAAATTACAATGAGAAAATTACGCTACTTACTTAATGAAAAATGACAGCACTAAAAACACGAACAGGTTTCAAGACATCCAAATCTTGAAACCTATTCTGACAAAGTATACAATCAGGTTCTGAGAACGATCTGATTTATTCCACCTTAACGAGTAGTAACAAGTTTACAAAGAAGAAAAATAGGGGACCGGCTACCTGCATGCGTCCGATTGGTGCAACTCACCTAGGTTGAAGATCCCCTGATAATAATTCACTTTATTCCATATTAATCCAGACACTCTTCACTTCTGTATAATTGTTTAACGCATAGCTTCCCATTTCCCGGCCGATTCCGGATTGTTTATAACCGCCAAAAGGACTTGCCGCATCAAAGACATTATAACAATTGACCCAAACCGTACCTGCATCTAAGCGATGTGCAATATAATGAGCCTTTTTAATATCTTGCGTCCAAACCCCAGCAGCAAGCCCGTAGTGAGAGTCATTCGCTTTTTCAATCAGATCATCTATATCGGAGAAGGGCATGGCTGCGACAACAGGACCAAAAATTTCTTCTTTCGCAATGGTCATAGAATGGTTTACGTCGGCAAAAATTGTCGGTGCAACGAAATAACCTTGACTATAAGGGATATTCCCACCGCTTAACAGTTCTGCTCCTTCTTCAACCCCTTTATCAATATATCCTTTCACCCGTTTTTGTTGCTCACTGGATACAAGCGGCCCCATCGTTGTATCCTCCAGCAAGCCGTTTCCTTGTTGAATGTCTTTTGTCAAACTTACTAAATCACTTACCACATTATCGTATAAACCTTTTTGAACATATAAACGACTACCGGCACAACATACTTGCCCTTGATTAAACATAATACCCATTAACGCACCCGGAACTGCCTTTGATAAGTCAGCATCAGGCAAGACAATATTCGGTGATTTCCCGCCCAGTTCCAACGTGACGCGTTTTAATGTTTCACTGGCTTTTCGCATGATCATTTTCCCGACAGCCGTTGATCCGGTAAAGGCAACTTTATCGACTAACGGATGTTCGACAAGTGGTGCACCTGCTGTTTCCCCGAAGCCCGGTACTACATTAACGACGCCTTTAGGAAATCCAGCTTCATCGATTAGTTTGGCTAAATAAATAGCCGATAATGGAGTTTGCTCAGCGGGTTTCAAGACAACAGTACAACCGGTTGCTAAAGCGGCACCAAGCTTCCATGCAGCCATAAGTAACGGGAAGTTCCACGGAATAATTTGACCGACAACACCCACAGCTTCATGTCGGGTATAGTTGAAATAATTCCCCTGTACCGGAATGGTTTGCCCGACAATTTTCGTTGCCCAGCCGGCATAATAGCGAAAATGTTCAATTGCTAATGGAACATCGGCGTTTAACGTTTCACGAATAGGCTTTCCGTTATCCAAAGTTTCCAACTGTGCCAACTCTTGTTTATGGTCTTCCATTAAATCAGCCAGTTTATAAATTAAGCGGCTTCTTTCAGCAGTTCCCATTCTTGACCAAGGACCACGATCGAATGCCTCCCTTGCAGCTCTAACCGCTAAATCGATATCTTCCGGACCGGCCTCGGTAACATTTGCCAACCTTTCTCCTGTCGCTGGATTTACGGTTTCAAAAGTTTTTCCGGATTGACTATTCACCCATTCTCCATTTATATAAAGCTTTTTCTCTGATTTTAAAAATTGTTCTAATCTAGGAGATAGTTTTACTCCTTTTGTATTTACATTTTGCATTCTATTCCCTCCCCTTTTTACCGGGGGAATAACCCCCAGTGTTAACGCTTTCAAAATATTATGAAATACTTAATACAACACGTCCATTAATTTTTCCATCTTCCATCCGTTTAAATACTTCATTTATATTATCAAGTGGCTGCACTTCAATATTTGTCCGTACTTTTCCTTGTGCCGCAAATTCAAGAGATTCTTGTAAATCTTTTCTCGTTCCCACAATAGAACCTTTTACCGTAACCCCGTTTAATACCGTGTCAAAAATCGGAATTGGCAGTTCGTCATTAGGAAGACCAACAACAACTAATGTTCCGCCTCTTTTTACCGAATGATAAGCTTGCTCGAATGCTTTTTTCGTAACTGCAACACTAACAGCTGCTTGTACGCCGCCAACTTGATCTTTGATTGTCTGAACCGGATCTGTCTTCATACCATTGACGGTTAAATCCGCACCCAATTCTTTTGCCAACTCTAATTTATCATCTTGAATATCAACGGCAATGACATTGAACCCCATTGCTTTCGCATATTGCAGGGCAACATGACCAAGACCGCCAATTCCATAAATCGCTACCCAGTCCCCTGGCTTTGCTTCAGATACTTTTAATGCCTTATAAGTGGTTACCCCTGCGCAAAAGATCGGTGCAACTTCTTCAAAACTTAAATTTTCCGGAACTTTAACGACATAATTAGCCGGTGCTTTACAATATTCTGCATAGCCGCCGTCAACAGAATAACCTGCATTTAATTGATTGGGACATAAAGTTTCTCTACCTGTTAAACAATATTCACATTCACCGCAAGCTGAATACAGCCAAGGAATTCCAACTCGGTCCCCCACTTTAATGGAAGTAACCCCTTCACCAACTTTTTCTACAATTCCAACACCTTCGTGACCGGGAATTAACGGTAACTTTGGTTTGACCGGCCAATCACCGTGTGCCGCATGCAAATCGGTGTGACAAACGCCGCATGCTTTAATTTTCACCAGAATTTCCCCATATTCCAGTTCCGGCACCGGTACCTCCTTGATTTCCAATTCTTGTTTGAACTCATTGACAACTGCAGCTTTCATTAAATTTTTTGAATCCATTTCTACCTCTCCCCTCAAAATTTAACATTCACTATTTAATTTGCAAAAAACGTGCCAATTATGGAGGCGCTTTCCCCCCTATTATTTTTCGCTTGCGTTTGTTAGCTGGATTTCTATATTCAAAGCCAGTACTGTACTTGTTAGCGATCAAGAATTGGTATGCCTAGAGCCGAAAAATTGGCACTTTCCGCCGTAATTACGGCTATCAGTGACAAATAATTGGTCCACGCGTCCGGGAGTAAGACTCTAAAAAAGAACAGAGATTCTGGACATAGACAATATAACTAATTCAAAGATTCTCTCCTATCTTTTTATAAATCAATAATAATTAAAAAAGAAAAAGGCCGACAACATATAGGTATCCGCCTCTAAAGCAGTTTTTCGATTAATCTACTCCTGAAAATATTCAAATAATAATGATGTCATTAAAAATATCATTGCTAACGACTTAGCCATTGGAATTTATACCCATTTTTGGGTGAGGCAGGATTATCTGATTAAAAAGGGTGACATTGTTCCGATCCCATTTGAGTATAGTGAAGCACCAGTACTTTCTTTAATTTATTTCCAAGCAAAGAACAAACATGTTTCAATTGCAAAATATCATTGCTGATCTGGACATTACGCTAGGATTAATCGGCATTAGTGACATAGGCGAGTTAAATCCATCAATTTTAGGTAGAGCTAAATGGAATAATCCAATTTCCCCGTAAACATAATACGACGACGAGAATTGATCTCGTCGCCAAATATAAGTTAGAGCTCGGGTACATACCCAAGCTCTAATTTATCAAATTTGTTACAATCGCTGGCCTTTTTTCTGACCGATATCATCATTTGGTGAGTTTCCAGTTCCGTCCTTTGCTTTACTATTCGGTGTACCAAAAATTTGATTGTCTTTCGTAATTTTGTTTCCGGCTAAAAATTGGTCTTTTTTTCTCATATTTCATTCCCTCATTATTGATTTATCGAGTATTTGTTCTGTCATTATTGGCCGTGCCGAAGAAGTCATCGACAATATCATTGAATCTGTCAAACAAACCATCATTATTATTATTATTCGTGCGCATATCATTTGCAAACGTATTTACACGATCATAGAAATCAGGATTTGCAGAAACATACACACGGGAAATTCGGTCATCTGCCCGGCGAACAGCATCGGCAATTTTTTGTTCAAATGCATTGGATACCGGACTATATTGAGCGGTATTGTTTGCATTGTTATTTGCTCCATTTCGATTCGTTGTTTCCCCATTTTGTGTGCCCATATTTTGTCCGGTCGTATTTCCACCGATCCCTGTACCTACATTTTGACCGGCTCTATTTCCACCTATCCCTGTACCACCATTTTGACCCGTATTATTGGCTGGACCAACATCTTGCCCGGTAGAATTGCCGCCGGTTCCTGTACCTAAATTTTGACCTGTTCTATTTCCATTGAACCCGATACCGGTATTTTGTCTATTATTGTCACCGGCAAATGTACCAGCATTTCGTCCAGTCTGAGTTCTGTCATTTTTATTTCCCGCATCATCATTTCCATTAATAGTGCCATCATCTGTATTATTGTTATTGTTGTCCGGATTTACTCTCCCGTTTTCCATAAATGTATTTCCATCACCATCTAATGCCCCATTGCGAGTTGCGTTTCCATTATTGTCAAAATTTACATTTGTCGTTCCTTGATTATTGGTATTTCCACGATTATTTTTGGAAAGTCTAACCGCAACATAAGCGTTATTGTTGGTAATGAAAACATGCGCATCTTCCACTTCTTTCAACTTCTCTACTTCACGTTCAGCAGCTCTTGATGTCTTTACATTTTGATTGTTACGGGTATTATTTTTCACATACATTGGTCTTGCATTATTGTTATTGCGTGTATTTTGGGTAAATTGAGTACCATTATCGTTATTGTCGCCGGCATTGTCATTGTTTGTACACCCTGTAAGACATAAAGAAGCAACTGCAATACCTGTTATGAACCATTTCATTTTCATTTTCTTCACTCCTTCTCTGGTTCTCGTCTATATCCTGTCTTGTTCATGAAAATCTATTCGAGGGAGAAAATGCAAATTTGCTGGAAAATAATCGTTATTGTGATGGCATGGTATGTGAATTTTTGGTTAATAATGAAGGTAATCATTATTTTCGAAAAATCTGTTGTTACAAATCCATAAATTAATCTGCCGAGTTCCTAACGGTGAGATGGCACAAGGAGGTAATGTGAATGAACGACTACTATTATCAAATAGCAACAGTCGTTTATGATCAATTTGGCATTGATCCTTTGAAAAAATTATGTATAAAAATTACTACTTAACTGTACAAGATTATTTAATTACCGTTAGCATTGACGATGAAATCAAAAATATCCTTGCTTTACTAAAGATGCTTCCCGATAAAAATGAAGCACAAAAATTCATTAACAGTGCAATCACTTATAATATTCAGAGCGTTTTACTTGGAGAAAATGGAAATTCAAAATACAGGTTAAAAGAAATCAATAAAATATTTTAAAACAAGATAGTCCAAATTAGTGCAAAATTGCTTTCGTATATGTGAAACTTCCATCAATGAGAGAGTTGAAATTATTTCACATATTTTTGTCGTATGTCTGGAAAATTTAGTGTATAATAATATTAACTAAGTAAAAGGAGGCATCAAAATTAACACAATGGATCATTCCGTTTCTTTTTTGCACAACTAATTTTATATGCAAAATTTACTTTGCCATTCAGCAAAGAACGGGATTCCTGTGTCTAATTTGATGTCTAATCGTTCGGAAACTTTTATATTCAACCGGTCTATTCCGGTTTCTTCGGTTTGTCCATTTTAGACGCGAGGTTCCTCGTGCCTTTTTTGTTTGGCAAAATATAGGGGGAATCTGTATGTTTTTACTAAAGGCAAATAATCTGGCCGTTGAAATTGCCGGACAAAAATTATTTGAAAATGTCTCCATTGAAATAAAAGAACAAGAACGAATTGCACTGATCGGTGAAAACGGCATCGGGAAAACAACACTCATTAAGGTCCTTTTGGGAAGGCTCCCGGCTCAGTCCGGGCATGTCCAATACGGCGTAAATAAAAAAGAAATTGGCTACATGGTGCAAGAAAATCAGAGGGATAATGGAACGGTCATGGATTTCGTCATTGCAAACCATCCGAATGCAGTTATCAAAAACGAACTGACACACTACAGTCAACTCCTTGCTGAACAACCGGAAGACTTACAGGTGATTGAAGAATATAACAAACGGCTGCAAAAGTATTTAGACGTCCATGGTTACGATTGGGAGATGAATGTAGAAAAAACGTTAAAACAACTTGGCATCCCGGAACCACTTTGGAATCTTCCCTATGCAAATTTAAGTGGCGGACAAAAAACACGGGTGAAGCTAGCGAGAGTCCTGTTACAATCACCGAAATTAATCATTCTTGATGAACCGACGAATCATCTGGACATCGAGTCGATCCACTGGCTTGAAGATTGGCTTTTAAATTTCAAAGGAAGTGTGTTATTCATTTCCCATGAACGGGAATTTATCGACCACGTCGCCACATCAACCTATGAGCTGACCAAAAGTGGGACAAAAAAATACTCAGGTGGTTATTTCTCATATAAGCAGCAAAAAGAACATGAATACAAAACCATGCAAAAGTTGTATGAAAAACAGGAGCAGGAACGTAAAAAACTGCTAGAAACGATTACCCAATACAAACAATGGTATGATAAAGCAAATGCAGGTGCAAGTGTACGTGATCCGTATGCACAAAAGAAGGCGGCTAAACAAGCGACCAAAATGAAAGCAAAAGAAAAAGTATTGGAAAGATTGGAAAAGGAAAAAATTGATAAACCGGAACTGACCCAAACGATTTCAACCAATTTTGTATCTGATGATTTTGGCGGAAGAAAAATGCTTGAGCTGATTAATGTGACATTTTCCTATAGCACAATGCCGATTTTTTCCAATGTTTATTTGGAGTTAAATTGGAGAGATCGATTGGCGGTTGTTGGCCCGAATGGAAGCGGGAAAACCACATTGTTGCAACTAATGGCAGGTATTTTAGAACCCGATTGTGGCCAAGTGAGAAGAAATCCGCAGTTAAAGATTGGCTATTTCTTTCAAGAGCTGGAAAATTTAAATTTTGAAAACTCTATTTTAGATGAAATTTTGATGATACCGAATATTACTCAAGCGGATGCTCGAACGATTTTGGCGTGTTTCTTGTTCCGTCGCGAAGATGTTTTTAAAAAAATCAGCACATTAAGTATGGGAGAAAAATGCCGGGTTGCCTTTGTAAAACTGTATTTTTCCAATGCCAACTTACTTGTACTGGATGAACCGACCAATTATTTCGACATACCAACCCGAGAAACGATCGAAAATGCTCTTATCGTCTACCCGGGTTCAATTGTACTTGTTGCCCATGATCCGTACCTTTTAAGGAAAGTAGCCAATAAAGTAGCGTATATTAAAAAAGGTAAAGTTGATTATTATCCCGGTAGTTACCATGAATGGGAAAAGCATCAAACATTTTCAAACCCGGTTCAGCTAATGATGAATAATCTTGAAAAATTACAACTCCGATACACGCAATTAATAATGGAGGAAAATGTGGATCCGGCTCAAGAAGAAAGCAGACTGGCTGAAATCAAAAAAATTCGAGTGGAAATCGAGGAAATCAAGATGAAATTAAATGGTTCTTGAGAAGTCTGATAAAACCATTCCTTATTAAACGGTTAGGTCGGTAAAACTTCCATCAGTAGGGAATCTTTTGTCCCACTGATGGTTTCAAGCGTATTTCCTCCTTATCCATAAAAATAAATCCATCATCCACTTTGCTACAAAGACAACAATTACATAACAGATAAGAAGATGGATATAATTAATTTCTTGGTACAGTTTAAATAGACCCATCCGAACGAGAACCGGTTTGAAAAGGAAGGAAAAGATTACCGCAGTCAGTAAACTGTAGATGTAATAATTTTTTTTGCGTTTGATCGTCCATTGGTAAACAAGCATGAATGTTACCGGGACTAGGCTGGCATCTAATGATAAACCCGTTATTGGCGGAAGGACGGGGAAAGGATAATTCCAATATCCAAGATTTCTTCCATATAAATCGATATATCCGAAAAGAACATGAATATTATATCCGTAAAAACAAATTTCAAATAGTTTGCTTTTGTCAATTTTTAAAATAGAGAAGTACAAGTGGTGCAATAAGAAAGAATATCATCAGCCAATATTCAAAAGTAGTAAAAATACGATAATCAAAAAAGTATTTATAAGTGCCGCTTGTGCACCTTCGATCATTTTTACGATTTTATCGAATTGTTCGATACGAATATCCAATGGAATCATCCTTTTATAGAATTTATCTCTTTTGAACAATATTTTGGCTATTTTTCCACTTTCTATTCAAATTACACCACCTTGGCGAGATATTGCATAATTCATAAGGAAATTGCCTCTTATTCAAGGCTCAATTCTGATCGTTTGTAAAAGTTTTTCAGCTATTATTTTTACAGTCTTCCTGTTGTTTTAAATCATGACCACAACGAGTACAATATAATTTTCCACCCTCGTGAACCCCATTGAAAAACCCATTTTCACAATAAACATATTTACCACAAGACACGCATTCTCCGATTAATTCCCTCATATGAACATCCCCTTCTTTTATGAATCATCCATCTATTTCAATTATACCTAAATCGAGTTGAACTGCATTTCTTTAATTTTTATTGAATATATTGTTCGTTTTTTATATAATAAGTATTAGTCAGCAGTACTTTTGGAAAAATGAAAAACCGGGAAATAGCTCAGCTTGGTAGAGCACTAGCATGGGGTGCTAGGGGTCGCAGGTTCGAATCCTGTTTTCCCGATATAATAAAGACGTGGGTATTGAGCGGTTTTCAGTTTACTGGATGCCGTTCCTTCATTTTTGAGGAATTATTATGAAAAGGGGAAGGGAATGAAGTGAATAACGAATTAAAAACAATGCTAGAATCAATCATTCAGGAAGCATTAAAACCAATCAAAGAAGAAATGCAAACAATCAAAGGCGAAGTCCAAACCATTAAAGGCGAAGTCCAAACCATTAAAGGCGAAGTCCAAACCCTAAAAGGCGATATGCAAACAATTAAAGATGAAGTCCAAACCCTAAAAGGCGATATGCAAACAATCAAAGGTGAAGCCCAAACCATTAAATCTCAGGTAAATGAAAATACACAATTATTAAAAGCGGTCATACAACGTCAAGAAGAAACGGATGCTAAATTGGATGCCATTTCCACTGATGTTCATAAGCTGCACGGAGAAATTAACTATATAAAGGAAGAGATGTCCGATATCAAGACTACTGTTGACTTCACTTATCAAAAAACAACCAAAAATGAGTTGGAAATCTTCAAGTTAAAACAAAATTGACTGAAAAAGTGCTATACAAAAAATTAGAAGAGCACGGTTTTAGTGTGTTAAATGTGAGATCTTTCTTATGAAAACCCTGTTTCATAAATAAAACCACTTCACTTTAGTTGTGAGGTGGTTTGTTTGTTTTTGCTCTGTGCTCTACAAGTTTAGAATTTCTTTAATATCCTCTTCTGTTAATTTGGCAATGCCTTCTTCTCCGGCTTGAATGACGGTATCAATTAATTCCTTTTTATTTTGCTGCAACTCATACATTTTTTCCTCAATGGTTCCTTGGGTGATTAAACGGATCACTTGCACAACCCGCTTTTGTCCGATTCGATGCGCCCTTCCTGCTGCCTGGTCTTCAACAGCCGGGTTCCACCATAAATCATATAATATAACCGTATCGGCACCGGTTAAATTCAATCCGGTATTTCCAGCTTTTAAAGAAATTAGAAAAACATCGCCTTCCCCTGCATTGAAACAGTCAACCATATCTACGCGCTCTTTCGGTTTCGTTTGACCATCTAAATAAAAGAACTTGACACCTGCTTGTTCCAATCGTTCCCGAATAATCGCTAACATACTAGTAAATTGAGAAAAAACAAGCATTCTCCTGCCATTTTCTCTTCCATTTTCAATCATTTCCATCAACTGATCAAGCTTACCGGAATCACCTTGGTAATTATCAACAAATAAAGACGGATGACAGCAAATTTGTCGCAATCTTGTTAATCCGGCTAAAATCTTAATTTTACTCCTTTCAAAGCCATTTTTCTGGATTGATTCAGCCGCTTCCGTTCGGATTCTTTCAAGATAAGCAAGATACAATTCCTTTTGTGGCTTGGTTAAATCTGAATAATTGATTGACTCTATTTTATCCGGCAACTCTTTTAAAACATCCTTTTTTACCCTTCTTAATAAAAATGGACGAATCAATTTTGCAATTTTTTCAGGCTCGATTTGGCGAAATCTTGTTAATGGCGGGAAAAAGTTCGGAATGACTCTTTGAAAAATCGACCAAAGTTCATCAACAGAATTTTCAATTGGTGTACCGGTTAAAGCAAAACAAGTTTCTGCATTGATTTGCCGAACCGCTTTTGCTGTTTTCGTTGTATGGTTTTTGATTGATTGCGCTTCATCTAAAATAAATGTACTAAATTCATATTCCATATATTTATCAATATCTTGTCTTAGTGTTGGATAAGATGTAATTAGGACTTGCGGTAAATGATCATTTTGCAAAATGTCCTGTCGTTCCTGCGGTGAACCGATAACTACTGCAACATCCAATATCGGCGCAAATTTTTGAAATTCATTTTTCCAATTATAAACGAGAGAAGCAGGAGCAACAATCAAAGCCGGTTTGGTCGACTCACTTTCTGAAAAAGATGATAAAATAAGGGCAATTGCTTGTACTGTTTTACCGAGCCCCATTTCATCGGCTAAAATACCGCCAAGTTTAAAACCAGCCAGTGTCTTCATCCATTGAAACCCATTATATTGATAGTCACGTAAATCTGCCTGTAGTGTATCTGGGACTGAAAAATCAAGATCTTCCGGGTGTTTCAGATGATGCAACAAACGCCGAAACTGATTTCCATATTTTGCCACGCTCCCTAAATCGTTTTGCAACATTTCATCAAGTTGAATGCCGCGGAAAATAGGCAGTGGTATTGTTTCATCTTGAAGCTGGCGCGGATTTATTTGAAATTCATGAACAATTTGCTGAACGGTTTGAAATTCGTCCGATTGCAAGTTGACGAATGCTCCATTGTTTAGGCGATAATACCGTTTCTTTTCCACGACCGATTGCAAAATATGCTCAATCTCTTGGCGATTTACATCTTCCATATCGAAACCAACTTCTAACCAGTTTCCGGTTGAATTCACATCAATATTTACGGTCGGTGTACTTCTTTCCGGTAATAACAATGATTTTACCGCCTGTGTTAAGTAAATCTCCATTTTTTCTTCAAGCTGGGGCAATGTTTCATATAAAAATTCAAAAATTCCTTCTTCCCCTTCAACATATAATCCGTCTCGATTATATTTCAAAGGCGCAGATTCAATAATGTCCATTATTTCCTCTTCTTTTCCGGTTTGCCGCATAATGATTGGCCCATTTGTCCGGTCAGAATTTACTACAAACGGATCGATTTTGTGCTTCCCATAACAAAACTCAATCGAAATGGTTAACATATCATTGATTCGGTCCACATACATTTTCGCTTGCAATGGTAATTTGACAATTTGACTTGCCACATGATCCGTAATTTCCAGTTTACTTGTCTTTTCAATAACCGGAACAACTTGAGAAACAAATGGTTCAATTTGATCATCGGCAATGGGAAGGATAGGTGTACGCATCCTGGAAATCATTTTCTTCAATTCTTCTATTATTTTTTCTTGTTCCGGAGAAATTTTATAAAAATAGTTTTTCCTTGAGAGATATCCATAAAAATCCCAAAATTCCCAAGATAACAGTTGACTCAAATCCAATTGAAACCCATTGTCAACTCCTTTATCCAATTTCAAGGATAATGGGGGCTGATTAGAAATGACTTTTATTTGATTATATACATGTTTGTCTTTTTGAAAATGGATCGTCCTCCCTTCAAATTTTGCTAATAATTGGTCGATGAGCATAGGCGGAATTGAAATACTGCGTTCTTCCCGTGAATAGGAAGATCGATCGTAAAGGTCATGTATTTCTTTATAGAGTTCATCGTATTTGATTGCTTCTATTAATAGATCGATAATTTCCTGATCTTGTTCTGTAAACATTTGTTCTATCGGATCATAGGAGTACTTAGCAGTAAAAGGATATCGGACTTTTTGATCCACAGCTTTTAAAAACTCTTTTATTTTTTTTACTACATAAGTTCGGTTTAACCCGACTTTCATTTCAACCGCTAAAATTTTTGGTAATCGGTACGAGCCTTTCTTCACCTCAATAATCCAGTCTACCATCAATGGTTTGCGATTTTTTTGTATGGTTTGGTCAAAATTCAGTGAAAAGGTGGAAATTGTTTGAATGAATGAATTCGTTAATTCCCTCATATATTGAGCTTGTCTGTCTTGTTCACTGCTCCTATTTAGTTCAGATAATGATTTGATTTTTACAGGGATATTGGCCCGTTCATGTATTTTTAATAATACAGCAGCAATATGTTTACAAGGACCCCAATATTCATCAAAAGCAGGGCAATCACAATTACAGCTAATTCCATCTTCTTTAGCTACTATTTCCACTTCATACGTTTGTGTTCCTCTCACCTCTGCCCCCCATTTATAATTAATCGGATCATAATATAGATTTCTGACACGTCCAGATTTATAATATTTTAACCCACGTTGATAGGTCGTAGTTGTGAACATCCTTTTAATTTCACTTTTCGTTAGCAGGTCAATATTCATTAAGTACCCCATCGAAACAATGTACCTCCCTTAAGCTTAATTACTCTTTACATAAAAGTTGAAAAATCTTTTTTATAGGACTTTCTTTCTTTCAACTCGGGTATTACGTATATAAACATATATAATACTAAACCAGTAACCAAGCCTGCTGCAACGTCAATAATTGAATGTTGTTTGATTAATACCGTTGACATACAGATGAATACAAGCATTAATCCTGATGCGAGTTTCCCGTATTTTATTTTTGAAAATGCCTCCGAGTGTCGAAGCGCAGAATGTGTCGCAATAGAATTGATCACATGGAGACTTGGACATACATTCGTCGACGTATCGGTTTCATAAATATGTTTTATAAGCAGTGAAAACGGATCACTCCCGGTAATGACCGGTCTTAAATTTTGACCATGCGGAAAAATCGCATAAATCGTATAAGAAAAGGCCATAGCAATACCCATAAAAGTAAGCATACGATAAAAATCTTTTTTGGAATGAAGTCCGGTATAAATTAACCCAAAAGCTACATAAAAAAACCACAGTAAATACGGAATGACAAAAATGGGGATAAAAGGAATTAAGTCATCCAGCGGGCTATAGATTATGAATTTTGGTATATTCGTAGCCTCCAAATATTTAAACCAAAATAACAGCGGTAATAATAACAGTGTCCAAAAGAAGTGTTTATATGTTTTAATAAAGCTTTTCATATTTTCAATTATCCTCCGAGTGAGATGGGAACAGGTTGATCGTCCCATTGATTTTTGCGTGCTTCTCTATAAGTGCTTGACGATATTTGCATTTTATATATGATTGAAAGAGTTTATTATTTACTACTTCACCTTAAACTAGAACCTATAAAATTATTATAACGATTATTAGCCAAAATGAAACCTAGTAATATAAGAGTCTTCATGGTTAATCCTGCCAAGCGGGAAATTAAATACGGTCTCAAAATCATTATCTTTAGTTGGCTTTTATTATAATATCGTTATTCTGGTGAACATGTCATCTATTTTTTAGTATTTTTTTCTAGTAAAATACTTTAACAAACCCTGTCTTCTTTCTAAACCGTAAAAAGTTTAAGCAAGAAAATTTGTCAAGAAGAGGAATTTTTAAAGAATCATAGTAAAATTTTTCTATTCAATATATAATAGTTTCATAAAGGGAAATAATTTTTCACAGGGGAAAATTGGTACTATACTGGTCAATTTTTTCATGATTCTATTTCATTACACATTGGTTTAGGAAAATTCTTGTTTCTTCATACACGTAGCTGCAAAAACTTGATTCAATTAAGTATCCAAGTTGAATTCCTATTAAATGTTACGATTTATTTGGTTCATTGGAAAAATGCTTTCGAATCGTTTTTCATATCTCCGAAAAAAGAATTATCTAAAACTTGTAATCATACTACAACACAACTTAGAAAGGATAATTAAAAATGAAGATGACAATTGGAAAAAAACTGTTTGCGGGATTTTTTGCGGTTTTATTTTTATTAGGAGTAACAGTAGGAGTTAGTTATTATCAAATCAATGCCGTTGATAAAAATTATACAGACTTAATTAATGATAAAGCGAACAAGCTCATTATGATAAAAAGTTTGGACATACAAATAAAAAAAGAGCAGTCTAGTTTACGCGGTTATTTACTTTTAGGAGATGAAACTTCCTTAAACAATTTTAAAAAGGCACATGAAAGTTATTTAAATACGAGTAAAAGTTTGAGTGATGTCATTACTCACAAAAAAGCAAAGAAATTTTTAAGTGAGTTAAATCAAATTGAAGATGAATATTATCAATTCAGTAAAAAGGTATTTCAACTAAAAGAACAAAATAAAACCGATGAATATACGACTCTGATATCTACAGAAGGCCGAAAGATAATGGAAAATTTCGATAAAAAGATAGAAGAATTTACAGATTATCAACAAAAATTATTAGACAAAGGAAATAATGATACTACTACTGAAGTAAAATATATCATTCAATTAATGCTGATTTTAGGTTTCATTGCCATGTTATCTGGTATTTTCATTGCCATCTATATGGGGCGCATTATTTCAAAGCCGGTAAAAATCGTAGCACAATCTGCTAAAAAAATTGCATCAGGGGATCTCACTGTAGAAAATATTGAGGTAAAAAACCGGGATGAAATTGGCGATTTAGCAAATTCGTTTAATCAAATGGCGAAAAGTCTCCGTGAAATGATAAAAAAAGTCGAAAAAAATGCTGAACAAGTGGCTGCATCGGCGGAAGAACTAACAGCCAGTGCAGAACAAACGAGCAAAGCAGTTGAACATGTAGCGGAATCTACGCAGGAAGTTGCCGCCGGGATGGATAAACAAGTGCAAAATGTGGAAGAAACTTCACAAACCATTAACGAAATGTCTGTTGGAATTCAACAAATTGCAAATAATGCTCAAATTGTTTCCTCCAGTGCGATGGATGCATCAGAAAAAGCGTCTGAGGGAGGTCGTTTATTAAAAACAGCTGTAAGGCAGATGCATACAATTAATCAAACCGTAGATGGATTATCTAAAGTAGTTGGTGAACTGGGAGAACGTTCAAAAGAAATAAATCAAATCATTGCGGTAATTACCGATATTGCTTCTCAAACAAATTTGTTGGCATTAAATGCTGCGATTGAGGCAGCGAGAGCCGGTGAGCACGGCCGTGGGTTTGCTGTCGTTGCTGAAGAAGTGCGGAAACTGGCAGAACAATCTGCACAATCAGCAAAGCAAATTTACCAATTAATATCTACAATTCAGGAAGAAACTAATTTAACCGTTCAATCAATGGATGCTGCAAAAGGGGAAGTATTGTCGGGAATTGATGTTGTGAACACTGCCGGAAATTCCTTTGCACAAATTGAGCGTTCGATTAATAATGTTACTGTCCAAATTCAAGAAGTATCATCGGCTGTTCAACAAATGGCCGCAAGTTCGGAACAAATTGTACAATCAATGAAAATGATTACTCAAATATCCGAATCATCTTCTGCTCAAACAATGGCAGTTTCTTCCGCTACAGAGGAACAATTGGCATCAATGGAAGAAATCACATCAGCAGCAAACTCGCTAACAAAAATGGCTGAAGCGTTACAATCGCTCATTGAAAAATTTAAAATTTAAGGGACATGTTCATTGTCCCTTTTTTAATGACCCAAATGAAGTTGTCCCAGGATGTCCTTTGAAATCCGGAAAGGGATTTGGTAAAATTAATATTATTTTTGTATAATATTTTGTTTGAGGTGGACTGTTTGAAGCAATTAACAAAAAAGGAAATACTGTTTTTCGGTTTTACATTGTTTTCAATGCTTTTTGGCGCAGGAAATTTAATATTTCCCGCCTATTTGGGAAATGCGGCGGGTGACAACGTTTGGCAAGCGGTCACCGGTTTTATTATTTCCGATGCCGGGTTAGCCATATTAGGGTTTATTGCAATAGCCAATGCCGGAACGTCTGATATTTTAGCAAATAGAGTTCATTCAACCTTTGCCTTTCTTTTTCCATTGGCAATCTATTTAGCGATTGGACCGGGATTAGCGATTCCACGTGCAGGAAGTCTTGCTTATGAAATGGGGATCAAACCTTTTTTACCTCATACTGGTACCGCAGCATCTGTAGGACTATTGGTTTTTACCATTATTTTTTTCAGCATCGTTTTTTGGTTTGCCAAATCACCGTCAAAACTGGTTGATCGTGTAGGGAAAATATTAACCCCGATTTTACTCATATTAATTTTTACCGTCTTTGTCAAATCTTTATTTATGGACGCAGTACCATTGAAAAATGCTGTCTCTCCTTACAAAGAAAATCCGGTAATAAGAGGATTTTTGGATGGTTACCAAACGATGGATGGACTTTGTGCATTTATTTACGGAATTATTTTTACAAACCTTTTTACTGTCAAAAAAATTACAAATCGTTCCTTGCAAATAAAATATTTAATTTCGTTCGGACTTATTTCCGGTGTCCTTTTATCCATTTGTTATATTATCATAGCTTATTTGGGTACAAAAGCGATAATTCCGGGAACAGTTGATCATGGAGCCGTCGTATTATCAATCGTAATGACGCAATTGATAGGGAATAGTGGAACGATTCTATTAGCTGTGCTATTTTCTGTCGCTTGTTTAAGTGTGTGTATCGGATTAGTTTCATCATGCGCACAATATTTTACAACTATGTTTTCAAAAATATCTTACATTCAATGGGTTTTGCTTTTATGTGTGGCAAGCGGTGTTGTCGCAAATCTCGGTTTATCACAAATTTTGAAAGTATCCGTACCGATTCTCGGATTTTTATATCCGATTGCGATTACCTTAATGATTTTAGGTATTTTACATTCGTGGCTACCTTCCTATTCCCGGCCGGTTTACGTGATAACGATAAGCATGGTCGGATTATTTAGCTTGTTGGAAATGATCAATTCGACCATATTTAATGGTGAATTTAACCCATATTTATTATGGATTCCATTACAAACGGATGGATTTGGCTGGATTACCATTGGCGGGATTGGATTCGTCTTAGGGAGTATTGCCGGCAAAATATTACCGAACACCGGGCATACAAACACAGCTTGAAAAATTCGCAAAACTCGTGATGATAGATTAAAGATTGGTTAATGGAAGTGGTGTGGGGATAGGCTGAAGCCACTGAATAACGCATGTGCAATATATTAGGCTAAATCACTATCAACAACAAAGACTAGTTTTGTTGTCTGGAAAGTATTGCACTCTTTCAGTGGCCGCAGACAAGTTCATCGTCGCCTTTTTGATCTATTTACACTTTTTTAGTAGCCTCGGACAGGTTCATCGTCGCTTTCTTATAACCATCGGCTCACCTGTCTCCCCTTATGCCCCGGTAATTTCTTCGGCATTTCGATTTATCTCATCAATAATCCCAATAATTTTTCTTGCATCATCCATATTATCCTTGAACAATTCAACAATACTGCCGACAGATCTGAACGGTTCTTGCCGCAATACATTCTTATCAAGTGTTCCGTTTTTAATGACATAATCAACAATATGTTTAACAAAACGAATTTGGTTCAGATTTAACCGCTCTTCGGATAGAAATTCTGAAAATGCGGCATTGGCTGCTTGCGGATCTAAGCCGACAATTTGCCGAACAAGTTTAGTAATCGGTGTATCACCATAATCCTTTTCATAATCCTCCCGTGTTCCAAGTTCTTTCCAAAGAATATCTTCCAGAATTTTTACATCTTGACTTGTTAGCGGTTTATTATGGTTCAACTTGTAAATCGCCATTTGGTCCTTATGTTGGATTAGATAATGTTCTACTTTCTTTCGGTAACTTTGCAGGTCATTAACATGGAACATTGGACCATTTTCTTTAACTTCAATCACTTCATCTTGGAAGTTTGTATAATAAATTTTTTGTTTGTCTCTTTCAATAAACTTAATTAAGTCTCTTAGTGCTTCCCGGACTTCATCCAATTCAAATATATCAGCACTTTCCCAGAATTCCTCCGTTAACACTTTTTCGATAATATGCTTTTGTTCCATCACTTGTGGAATCGTACCAAGTTGGGAAAGAACCTCCGCTGTTTGAATCACACTTCGAATCGGTTTCGTTGCGTTTTTCGTTTGCAATTTCGCCAATTCAATCGTATACATCAATAAATCGAACCGTTTTGCAAATTCATCCTCTTGAATTGGAACAATAATTGGTGAAATATGCTCTTTAACTTCATTCGTATCAACAACAGATAACGTCACCCAATTTTCCTTGTTTTTAAATTTCTCCACAAATTGAAGGTGCTGCCGGACACGGAAATTTTCACTATCCAGAGCAAGGACATCTCTTGTTACCTCTTTGACTAATTCCTTGCGATGATTGATATATTCTTCTGTTTGATAATCGATTCCTTGCAATTCACGAATGATATCCACTTTGGCATTAAATAGTTTTTCTGTCAGGCTCTTCCCGATTTGCGTGTCCATTCCCTTTGGATTTTCCCGAAAAAACTCGAAGTTCCCGCAATAATCAAAGATAAGGAAATGGGTTTTGTCCTGGCCAATTCCGAGTAAATCCGGACAAAGTCGAGTACCGCGTCCAATCATTTGCCAAAACTTTGATTTTGACCGAACCTTTTTAAAAAATACGAGATTTACAATTTCCGGAATGTCCACTCCGGTATCAAGCATATCGACGGAAACAGCAATTTGCGGTAGCTTGTTTCTTTCTGAAAAATCGTCTATTAATGTTTGAACATATTTAACACTATAATCGATGACTCTGGCAAAATCCCCTTTATATTCAGGAAATAATGCATCAAATCGTTTGACAATTCTTTCAGCATGGATATGGTTCTTCGCAAAAATAATTGTTTTACCTAACTTGTCGCCGCCTTCTACCTTGATACCTTTTTCCATCAAGTCTTGCAGAACCATATCGATCGTATGGTCGTTAAACAGCCATTCATTTAAAGCAGAACTGTCTATATCTTCTCTGAAATCGCCATCATCAAAGGTTTCTTCATATTTTTCCTTTTCTTCTTCGGACAAATCATCATAATGAATGCCCTCTTCCAAAAACTTAGTCTTTGTTTCAATGGTTCGATAATCAACTAAATAGCCGTCTTTCACAGCTTGATCCAATTCATAAGCGAATGTCGGAACCCCATTTTCCATTCCAAATACTTCATACGTATTTTTATCAATTTCATCTTTCGGGGTTGCCGTTAAACCGAGTAAAATCCCGTCAAAATAATCGAAAATACTGCGATATTTTTTATAAATGCTACGGTGCGACTCGTCAATAATAATCAGATCAAAATGACCGACTGTAAACAATTTTTTCCCGTCTTTTCTTTTTGCATCGTCAATTGCATTCATCATTGTCGGATAAGTTGAGAAGACCATCCGGCTTTCTTCCGGGTTATCCTTGTTATCAAGTAGATTGCATAAGGTTAAACTCGGGAGTAAGTTGTTAAAACTTCTGTATGCCTGATTCAGTAATGTTTTTCGGTCTGCCAAAAACAGGATATTTTTTACCCAATTATGGCGTGTCAGGACATCGACAACGGATATGGCTGTTCTTGTTTTTCCGCTTCCTGTCGCCATTACAAGGAGCGCTTTTCTTTGGTTTCGACTTAATGCGTCACAAACCGCTAAAATCGCCTCTTTTTGATAGTAACGATTACTGATGTTGTCATTAATTTCGATATTTGTTAGTGGATGTTTCATTTGGCGCCGTTCCATTAACAGGCTTAGTTCTTCTTTATTGTAGAAACCGGATACTTTCCTTGGCGGATAAGGATCATGCCAAATATACGTTTCAAAGCCATTTGTGTAAAAAATCACAGGGCGAGTACCGGACATTTTTTCAATACAATCCGCATACAATTTTGCTTGTTGCCGGCCTATTTTCGGATCTTTTGAGGTTCTTTTTGCCTCCACGACAGCAAGCGGTTTTCCATTATCACCAAATAATACATAGTCGACAAAACCCTTCCCTTCATTGTTTGGCATGCCAACAACCGGATATTCGCGAACGATATCTTTATGAAACTCCCAACCTGCTAATTTCAAGTCTAAATCAATATATTTCAGCCTTGTTTCAAATTCATCTAACTCATCCACTTGGAAATGATAGTCTTCTGTATTGCGTTCCCGTTTTTCCGTTACTTTTTTACGAAGATGTTCATTTTCTTTAATAATTTCTTCCAGTTTTCGGTCTTTAGCACTTAATTGTTCATATAAATCTTGTAATTCTTTTGGGCGTACCGGTTTCTCTTCTCCAACCGGGAGCAAGGATTCATCAAATTCACCGGCCGTAAATTCATCGGAGTAGCAATAGTCAATCCAGGCAATAAATTGGAACAGATGATGAAGCGACAAAACCGCTTCATCCCGGGTAACCGGTGCATTCGTATGGACTGCTTGATTGCCGAGCTTTACGACATACTTCATGAGCGGCAATAAGTCTTCATCAATAATGCCTAAAAAATTCGGATCGTTAATGAGACTAGAAAGATTATCTTGGTATGGCACTTTTACCGCACTGTCAAAACTATACACCCACTTTACCGCTAGCTCCAACGCACGCCGGGACTGAATCGCACTGACAGCCGGGCTAACCACCAACGCCTTTTCCGCTTCGAAACAGGCTTTCGAAAAGGCCCGGTATTGCGGCTTATCTTTTAAAAAATGAAAATTTGTCTTCAATCATTTCACCCCTTATGAACCATTTCACAATTATTAAATTTTACCAATTTTTATTTTTTAATTACTTTATCCTCAGAATAGACATTCTGATCTTTTATATCCTGTTGTGAATTTTCAACCATTCATTTTAATGTTTTTTTTAAATGTACCAATTTCTTCTCCTGATACAAAAAAACTATTTGTCGTCTTATCATTTACATCTTTACTTACTTACTTCATTTCGTACATATAGTACCTTTCCGTTCTTTTCAATGTGATCGATTAAATTTTGATTGGTTAACTTTTCAAAATGGACAATATCAAAAAAATAGGGAAGGGGATAAACTTCATTCAACAAATCGTCCAGTTCGAAAATGGTTTTTTCTGTAACTTTTTCACCCTGAATCGCAATATCTACATCAGAGCCCTTTTTATAATTTCCCATTGCCCGACTACCATAAAGAATAGCACGGTCGATTTCATCAAATTGTTTCAATGCCTTTAATATATAATCCATGTCTTTTTCTAATAACCCATACATAATTAATACTCCTCCAAGAGTTTTTCATATAAGGATTTGAATAATGGAAAATACACTTGTTGAATATCCTGAACAAATTTTCCGTAAATTGCTCATCATATGTATGAGTCGTTAGATTTCGACTCGACAATGCCTCAATCCATACATGTCCATCATCAATAACTTCCATTTGGTACGCCTGCTTAATGGTTTCCCTCGGACTTTTTACAATATATCCTTGTGCCTCTAAATAATCTTTTAACACTTTGAGAGCCAGATCAAAAGTGATTTCAAAAAATTGAATAAGACCTGCTTTTTCAATTTCAGAAGTTAGTTCCAGAGAGGAGTATTTTTCCAATAGCTGATATGATTTTTTAAAGTTATCAAATCGCTGTCTCCATCGAACATTTTTTTGGGAATCCAAACTGTTTACCCTCCTTTTAGATTGCCTTGTCTTTAAAAGAAATTATTGTAATAGATTTTTTAAGGTATTATTCGGGAAATAACTTACCGTTAAAGGTACGTTGCATGAGTGAATTAAAAATATTGTTAAGTTCAATTAAACCCTTATCCATTTTATCTTTTTCAATTTGAATCTTATATACAAATTCTGCAAACTTATTTTGAAGAGAAATATCAGGTAATAAAATACTTAAATTCAAATATTTTTTTTGAGATATGTTTTTCATTGATCCACTTGTTCCGGTTGCTATATCAGTGACTTTATCTCTAAAATATGACTGATTAATAAAGTACCAGAGAAATATCGGGTTAATTTTTCTACTGTAATGTAACTTCCATATTCTATCTGGTAGTGCAACATTCTTTATTTCATTGAATACATATGCAGCAGCTCCTACAAGTTCACTTGTATTCATTCTGCTTACTAGAACATCTCCTTTATTTACTATATGGGAAACTGGAGGAACATAATCTTGTGGAAGATATTTAACCTCATTTTGTTTAAAAAATTTATAGGAAACCGCACTAGTTTTTAATACTTTATATTCCGATATTCCTTCCCCAGCTAGGCTTTTTCCTGTAGTAATTTTGGTAATTACCTCATTTAACTTAACCTGTTTAAATTTTTTCGAATTAATTCTGATATCCCCAAACATCTCCAAAAATACACTTTGTGTTAATTGGTCTAATGATTCGATTTGGGCTTTGCGTGTTTCTACCAATGACTGTGCTTTATCTAATATTTTTGAAATAAACACCTGTTCTTCAAAAGAAGGCATCGGTATTAACAAATTTTCAAGTGCCTTTCTTGATATGTGCGGGATAGTAGCACCCGTACAAGTATCTCTTAAATATTGGAATTTAGATTGCAAAAATTTCCCTACAAAAGGTATATAAATATCTTTGGTTTTTGCTTCCAAAACTGCCAATGTACTTCCTATAGCTCCTTCTAAACCGTAAGAAACCGTTCCAGCATTTGCCCCATCCCAAGCAACAATTATACTTTCACTGTTAGCATATACGTAATTATCATCGTGAAAGCAATATTTTACACTTCTGTCATCCCTCAAATCTTCAATCTGGATATACCTTACTTTATTAGGAAAAGATTCATCAACTGGTTCAACTTTCTTACCTTTTTTTATCTCAAATATTTCTTTGAACTTTATCTTTTTCATCTAACTAACCCCTAATTAGTTCTTTTAATTCTTTTATTCCCTGTATAATTTTCTGTTCATATTCTTCTATTTTTTTAAGAATAACTCCCGGAGCTTCATACTCCACTTCTTCATACTCGATTTCTTTATATTTATTAATCGACAGGTCGTAGTCGTTTTCCCGCAACTCATCTACCGGTACGAAGAAGGATTGTTCGGTCCGTTTACGTTCTTTTTCCGCTTCAAGATTATTGAACCTTGCAATGATATCCGGTATGTCGTTGTCTTCAATCGGGGTGCGTTTGTCGTCCAATGAAAATCCGTCTGCTTTCATATCATAGAACCAAACATTATCCGTCCCACCTGCACCGGTCTTTGTAAAAATCATAACCGCCGTAGATACACCTGCATACGGTTTAAAGACCCCGCTTGGCATGGAAATAATGGCTTCCAGTTTATGATTGTCAATAATCTCTTTCCGAATTTGTTTATGTGCATTCGAACTACCGAACAACACACCATCCGGGACAATAACTGCTGCCCGACCGCCCGGTTTTAAAATACGAATAAATAAGGATAAGAATAATAATTCCGTTTTCTTTGTTTTGGCGATTTTCAACAAGTCATTCGAAACCGCATCATAATCCAATGACCCTTTAAATGGCGGATTTGCCAAAACTATTGTATATTTTTCTTTATCTTTATTAATCTCGGAAAGTGAATCCCGATAGTCAATGTTCGGATTGTCAACCCCATGAAGCATCATGTTCATCGCACCAATCCGAAGCATCGTCCGATCCATATCATTGCCGTAAAACATTGTATTGTGAAAATGTTCTTTTAAGCCTTGGACAAGAAATAAGTCATTATGATGTTTACGTAAATATTCACTGGCTGCCACTAAAAATCCGGCCGAACCCATGGCCGGGTCGATGATGATGTCTTCCGGCGTTGGTTTCATTAGTTCCACCATCATTTTTATAATGTGTCTTGGTGTCCGGAATTGTCCGTTTGTGCCGGCTGTGGCGATTTTTGAAAGAAGATACTCGTATAAATCTCCTTGTACATCACGGTCTTTCAAGGGTAAATTATCAATTCCGTCGACAATTTTTGCCAGCATATTCGCCGTTGGAATTAAAAACATCGCATCACTCATATACTTGGAATAAGCTGAATCCTCTTTGCCATGTAGGCTTTTAATAAAAGGAAACACCTCATCCGATACAACCCGATACATTTCTTCCGGTGAACCAAGCTGTTTGAAACGATGCCAGCGCAAATGCTGTTTATCTTCGGGAAAAATTCCCTCAAAAGGAATCCCGAGAACTTCCGCTTCCTTTTCTTTTGTCGTTTCCGTTTCGTCTAAGCCTTTTATAAATAAAAGATAGGTAAATTGTTCGATGACGGTTAACGGATTTGTAATGCCGCCCGTCCAGAACGTTTCCCATAATTTATCAACTTTATTTTTCAATTCACCTGTAATCATTACTACCTCCAAAATCCCTATCAAAGTTCAATTTTGATTCTATTGTACCATTTTTCAATAAAATTTTTTATCATGTTCCACTTCATTGATATCATTTTTTAAAAATTTTTCTAGCCCGGCAAAATTAATTGACGTCTTCATTTTTTCAATGTCGAAAAATTTTTATGGAAACAAACGTTCTTATTGTGTATAATATAATTAATAATTCAAATTTATCAAAGGATGGGGTAA
>ERZ1673768.29-NODE-29-length-39615-cov-18.779044_pt1 | contig 39615 bp, 38 predicted proteins | sample MGYA00580142_ERZ1673768 | MGnify/ENA primary metagenome ERZ1673768 (study PRJEB41219, sample SAMN04549649) | soil metagenome | isolation source: soil | place: USA: Texas, La Sal del Rey | collected 2008-06-23 ... | reverse complement strand
ACTTAAATGGTTTATTAAAACGCTTTGTCTTGTTCAGTTTTCAAGGTTCAATTTTCAAATCAGAAAACACATTTATTATTATATCACAATATTGATTTTGAAGTCAAGAACTTTTTTTAAAAACCAACTAACTTCAAATCAATTCAAAAGCGACTTTAATATAATAACAAAGATTATTATCTTTGTCAACAACTTTTGTCTTTTTTGCGAATTTTATTGTTGCTAATTTGCAGCGACAAATATCAGTATACTAACAAAAAAGACCTTTGTCAACATCCATTTTGAACTACTTTATCACTTTAATCCTAGTGGACCATCGATAATGAAAAGCATGCTCAGCTTCCTTAAGGAATTGCTGAGCCATATTGCTGTTTAGTAGCCTAAAGTTCCGCAAGATGATGTTGTATCTTGCATTTATGATACGCTTTCTGCTCAAAATAATATCGTTGATCATTATACAAACCTACGCTATACAAGTTTTAAAAAACAGGACTAAGATCTTTCAGATATAAGTACTGGTCCTTTCTCAACTGAATGTTAGTAAATAAGTAAATCCTCCATTCATTAATTATTAACATTTTTTCCATATATATAGTCGATTAAGTAGTGAGACATTTCCCACCGTTCACTATCACGTTTTAAGGGAGAAAGTTCTCCTCACCTAAAGATGTTGGACTACCCACCACTTAAATTACCAGTAGATTTTAAAGCGGGGGTATCCAAAAAAGTTTAATTATCTAAGATCCTTATTCTTAAACGACCACCTGCTTAAAGCAGGTGGATTTTGACATAAATGTCGATGACTAAAGTCATTACTAAAGACTAAAGTTCTTCTGAAAGTCCCCGAGCTCAAGCCCACTCAAAATTAGACTAAAACTCATCCTCTATTTTGAAGATATCATTTCTCTCTTCAGTAAATTGATTAGCAATATAATTTCTTATTATTTCATCCATTACATTTCCTACTGTTGCACAGAAGTATCCTCTTGCCCACAGATGTTGTCCCCAATATCTTTTTTTCAACTCTGGAAACTCATCTTGCAACAATCTTGATGATCTTTTAAGTACTGCCGGTGGAGTTAGACTACGCATTTGGAAATTAAAGCATATTATCCATTCGCCGCTAGAGTGTAACATTAATTAAGATGATCCTTTTATCGGTCTTTAATTAAATATTTTTTGTCGTATAGTATCGGTGATAAATCTTCTTTCCTTTTGATTCCTCCAATACAATATGTAAAAAGCCTTTATCCACTAAATATTCAAGAAGGGCAAAAATATCAATGGAATATAGCTTAAGTTCTTCTTCCTCAACAATATCTTGAATCGACCATTTTAATTTTTTATCCAATACTTCAAGAAGATGTGAACTTCCGAGATCTGTCCTCATGTGGATAAAAAATTCACTTGCTAAAAAGAGTAAGTCTAATCTCTTTTTTAACGGCTCCCCGCTATTAATAAGTTCTTCATAAACTTTATAAATTTCAGGTTCAATACTTTTTACTTGATCCCAAACAGTTACTTCCGGTTGAAATCCCTTTTCGATTAAAGATAGTCGGGCAAGATGATGAAGTGAGTGGATAACATGGTTATATGCATCGAATAAATGCTTTTGTTCATACAATTTCTTACCATCTGTATAACGTCTAATCAGTTTGGCAAATTCCAGACCTATCTTTAATTTTCTTTCATGGAAAGGGAAATCTTTTAAATCCTGGATTAATTGATGCACGAAATCATTTCGATCAAAGAGGATTTTTCCATTAAGCAGCCAATCATATATCCTCCTGTTTGATCCGGCCATCAGCCATTCATTCAGTTTTTTATTATTAACCATATAAAGGGCAAGCTTTTTTTCTTCATAGTAATAATGTTTTAAATACAAATCCTTCTCTTCATCAGTAGAAATAATAAAAATAATCAAATCAAATGTATCCGTTGTTGCAAGTAATTGATCTGTATTTTCGATTAACAATACACCTAATGTAGAAGGTTGACTCGCTCTTTCCTGATATAGTGTTCGAACAAAATTATCCATAATAAATCCTCCAAAAATATAATCCTATGTTCATTTCGACAAAATCAATCAAAATCCTCCATATTTCCTAACTTTTTTTCCTTGTTCTTTACAATTTTATGAATTTCGATGTATAGGGCGGCTCATAGGTGGAATTTTTCTTGAAGAATGGAAGGTGGTTTCCAGATTATTCACGTAAAAAAAGAACGTTCTTTTGCAAACTAATCGGACACTTACGGGCACTTATCGTCCTCCTTAACATCTTTGATTTCCTTTAAGCCACAAGAGGAAGATATAGTGGCCGTTTGTGCGGAATAAAGTAAAATAATCCCACTGATTGCTATCAAAACCTATTGAACGTATACAAGCTTCTCCGCTCCCTGCTAACTTCCCCGTTGACTTGAATTCTGCGACGAGTTTTTGACCTCGCAGTTAAGCGACGGACAGAGCAATCAATAATTTTTTAATAAAGTTGAGTCAACATAGAGAAAGCTTTAAGAAAATCGATCGACTAACCACCAGTGGAGATAAAGCCCCCTGATTGAAGTTTCACTTTATTTTCTATTTTATTGCTAATTTATGATATAGTTTATAGAGGGGGAATAATCACGATGAAGTATTCAAGTAAAATTAATAAAATTCGGACATTTGCTTTAAGTTTAATATTTATTGGGTTTATTATTATGTACATAGGTCTACTTTTTAAAAATTCACCAATACTCATGATGCTTTTTATGTTTCTTGGATTTTTATCGATCATTGCCAGTTGTGTCGTTTATTTTATGATCGGGATGTTATCAACAAAAGCCGTACAGGTTGTTTGTCCCTCATGCAACAAAGTGACCAAAATGCTGGGACGTGTTGATATATGCATGTATTGCCGTGAACCGTTGACACTCGATCGCAAATTAGAGGGGAAAGAGTTCGATGAGACTTATAACAGAAAAAAAAATAAAGTTACTAAGCTTTAAATCTGCGTGATGGTTGTATTTTATCACAAGTACTTTTGCTGAAATCCGCTGTCGCTCTGTTTTATGAAAAAAGTAATTGCTGGTGGATCGGTTGACTGCTATGGTTTATAAAAAGCTAATTGCTCGTTTGCCGTTGACTGCTATGCTTGGTCAAAATAGTTCTTTTGACGTGAATGTTGAATGGCTTCTATAGTTAGCGGAAAATCTTGCTTTTGCTGGAGCATAGTTACTGATTTTGTTTTATGAAATCTTGGGGGCATAACTACTCATATAGTAAAGCCGTTGCAAAAAAATAATGCTTCCGAACGATAATCGGGAGCATTGTTTTTCGTTTGTATCAGATTAATTAATGTGCCTCTTTTTTCGCACAATCCGGACATAATCCGTATACTTCCAGGCGATGATGACTTACTTTAAAACCGGTAACATGTGATGCAAATTGTTCTACTTCATCAAGACCCGGATATTGGAAATCAACAATTTTCCCACAACTTTCACATATTGCATGATAATGGTCATGAGTGGTAAAATCAAAACGGCTTGAAGAATCCCCGTAAGTTAGTTCCTTTACCAAACCCACATCCTTAAAAACACGCAAATTATTGTAAACTGTTGCGACACTCATATTTGGAAATTTACCTTCTAAAGCTTTGTATATTTCATCTGCAGTTGGATGAGCCATCGAATTAATCAAATATTCAAGTATCGCATGACGTTGTGGTGTTATGCGAACGCCAGACACTTTTAACGTATCTAATGCTTCTTTCAATTGTTTGGGAGACACCGCCATGCACCTCTTTTCTATTAAGAAAAATTATTAAATAATAACTTCTATAATAATTGTAACCACTTAACCCCTGTTTTGTCAATGAATCCTTTATAACTCGGGTTTCTAAGCATTTTCTTCCTGATGCAAATGTTGCTCTTCCACTTGTAAAATGAAATTAATATATCGGGCGGCCACAAAGAGAAAATCCGAAAGCCGATTGAGGTAAGCAAGCGTAACCGGACTTAGATTCTCTATTCCTATTGAACATCTTTCAGCCCTGCGTACAATTGTCCGTGCAGAATGAAGGGCTGCTCCGGCCGGATGACCCCCGGGTAAAATAAAATTTTTCAAAGCAGGAAGGTTGGCATCAAGCTCATCGATATAAGTTTCTAAAGTTTTTACATACTCCTCCTTAAGTTTCCAAACAACTTCTTTTCCTGCCGGTGTTGAAATTTCCGCTCCTACGTGAAAAAGTATCGTTTGAATCTCATGGAATATCTTTAATATTCTCTCTTTTCCTTGAAATGATTCATTCCTTAAAAAACTAACGGCTAAGCCAATAAATGAATTGGCTTCATCACATGTTCCGTACGCCTCCACACGCGGATCATCTTTCGGAACTCGGGCTCCATATACTAATGATGTGGTTCCTTTATCACCAGATCTTGTATAAATTCTCATCGTTAATACCCCCTATTTAAATCGACCAAATTTATCCAGTTGTTTTCTTTATTTACATAGTTCCATAAATTTTTCACAAAAATTTCATAGGCTCGTGGTAAATACATATCCGATATGGCTGACAAATGTGGTGTAATCGTCACCTTATCCGATTTCCAAAATGGATGATCAGCCGGTAATGGTTCTTTTTCAAACACATCCAAGAAGGCATGGGCCAGTTGTCCTTCTTCCAATGCTTCCATTAATGCCTGCTCATCAACCGCATTTCCCCTGCCAATATTAATAATAACCGCTTCTTTTTTCATTTTAAAAAATTGTTGTCTTGAAAAAATTTTATTTGTCGATACGGTATTGGGCAGAACAGAAATAACATAATCTGCTTCCGGTAAAATATGATTTAGTTGTTCTAGCGAATAGGTTGCATCAAAATCAGGGTTTTCCTTCCCGCTGCGATTGATTCCGATTGTGTGCATACCAAATGTTTTACCATAACGACTAATTTGTGATCCGATTGCTCCGGCACCGACAACAAGCATCGTTTTTCCATAAATTTCTTGAAGATGTACTTTCCTGTTCCAAACTTTTTCACTTTGTTGCTTTTTAAAAAGAGGGAGTTGTTTTGCATATTGTAATATGTAGCCAAAGACAAATTCTGCCATTGGGATTTTATGGATTCCCCGTGCATTTGTGACAATAATATGATTCTTTTTGATTGCGTCAAGCGGCAATTTTTCAATCCCTGCCGACATAACCATAATCCATCGTAAGTTTTTCATCTCATTAATTAATTTTTCATCAAGATCTTCACCATAAGTTACCAATATTTCAGCAGTATACCGATTTTCCCCAATTTCCTTCATTTTTTTTAGAAAAGTAAATTGAACGGTCGGAAATTCGCTCTGAATTCGTTTTTCTAATGCTTCATTTCGTCCTACGGTTGCCACAACTTGCATTCCCATCTTCCTTTCAAAAACGTTTCTGTACGTTTATTAATATAATTATGTTAATTGTCGTAAAAATTTCACTTATCTATTATATCAAAAAGTATTACATAAAATAAAGTGCGCACATTGGCGTAAATCTCAGAATAAGCGTAAAGAAAACTCGGCGATTGCCGAGCTTTTGGCGAGAGCAGAGCCATAGTTCACCGAAAAAATATAAAATTTTTTCGGCTGCGATGTAATCCCTCGAAGCTTTCCTTGTGCACTTATGCGTTAGGAAAGTAGAAATTGGAAAATTTATACTTTTCCTATTAGCTAAAAAACCGGCAAAATGCTTTAATGATTTTGCCGGCAGATTTCGAGTGAAATTCCATGAGGAGGTATGCCCTACTTTACTATATGCACTGACCGTATACTTGCATGGATGAATGGCCTTGTTTACATAAAACAGGCTCATGACTAACTCCCTGCTCTCTACCGTTAGAAAAATTATGCCAAATTGTCTTTAATAAATTGCAATGCTTCTTCCACATGACCTTGCACTTTCACTTTTCGCCATTCCTTAACGAGAACGCCATCCTTATCAATAATAAATGTCGAGCGTTCAATACCAAAGCCGATTTTCCCGAAAACATTTTTTTCTTTCCATACACCAAATTGTTCACTTAATTTATGATCTTCATCTGCTAATAACAAAAAGGGTAATCCATGTTTTTCAATAAATTTTTGGTGTTTTTCGAGCGGGTCGGCACTTACTCCCAAAATAACTGCATTTACATCTGCAAAATCTTGATGATAATCACGAAAATCACAAGCTTCTGTCGTACACCCCGGGGTCATATCTTTTGGATAAAAATATAGAACTACATGTTTACCGTGGAAATCAGATAATTTCACCTTATCGCCATTGCTTGCTAACAGTTCAAAATCAGGTACTTTTTCTCCAACTGCAATTGTCATCTTACGTCCCTCCATATTCACCTTCTAAGCATTAGATTAAAACAAACCCTTAAATAAAACAACTAAAACATCCTGTCTTTTCCTCTTTGACATTTTTCGGAACGGACAAGCGTATATTATAAGAAAAGCGGAGAGCGCCCGCTCAGCGACGTACAAACTGGAGCGCCCCGCAATAAGATATAGGAAACACGGCGAGGCACGAGCCGATGTTGACTTATCGTAGTGAAGCTACTACTTGAGCGAACTTCATGAGTAATCTTCCATGAAATACTTCATGAAGCTTTGCAACGAGCTGAACATCCGCTTCCTCGAATAGGCTATGGCGCAGGAGCACATTAAAGGGGAGCTAGTTTCTCAGTCGCTGGCGCTCGGAGCTAGACAATAAAACTAATCCCAAGCTAATTACTTGTATTTTAAAACTTTCTTATTCTATAAAAAAGGGAACAGTTCCCATTTATCCCACTTAACAACGAGACAAAATCCCACCTCACTCGAATTTTGCAGCGGGAGTCCTCGACTTATCGTTAAAATTGTGATATAACCAAATCTTTAATTAAGTTACGGATGTGGTCAAAATGCTTGGATATCTATTATTATTTGTTATTATATTTATAATCACGTCGAGTCTAAGAACTTTATTTGTTCCTACTGCTTTACAGGAGAAATATTTATCCTGGGAAAGTTTTATCTATTTAATTTTTATATTTTCGACCATTTTTCTTGGTTTTGGTCTTATTTATTTTATCTTTATTCAAAACGGTTTTACCATTTTGCTTGTAAACGGGAATGAAGTAAAAGATACGATAACTTCACTGCATACATGTTTTTACTTCAGTGGGCTTACTTTATTCTCAGTCGGCTATGGAGATGTTGTTCCGGTCGGTATAGGGAGGGGAATTGCGATTATTGAAGCATTGATTGGGTATACTGTTCCAGCTTCCTTTATCGTCAGAACGGTCGTCGATTTTAGGAAAGAACGGGGGTAATTGGTTAAATTCAAGTTCTGGATTACACACTTAATCTGCTTCCGGACATCCTTAGCTACTATTCAAGTTATCGATCCACTCACTTTTATTGTTGTAGACATCTTTTGCCAATAATTGGTAAAATTCAGGTCCGGATGCAGTTGTTTAAAAATATGTGTTTTGCCTATTGTTATTGACCCTCAAGTACACTACAATTTTTCAAGGATAGTAAACTTATGTGGATGCATCTCTCATATAAAGAATTCCACAATTTTTTAAGAATAGTAAACTTCTAATAAGAAGGGGTTATTTTCATGAAACTAGGTGCCCGCATTTTTAAAACGGGGTTGGCAGTCGTATTGGCTCTTATGCTTGGTGAACTATTCCATCTGCCATCACCCGTTTTCGCAGCAATTTCTGCCGTTTTTGCCATCCAGCCATCCATTTACCGGTCGTACTTAACCATTCTGGAACAAGTACAAGGAAATGTCATAGGGGCGATTATCGCTATTGTATTTGTTTTGTTATTTGGAAATCATTTTTTAATCGTTGGGCTGGCAGCAATTATCCTTATTATTATCAATTTAAAATTAAAAATTGATACCGTATCATTATCGGTTGTAACCTTAATCGTTATTATGGAAACACCTCAAGATGAGTTTATTACTTTTGCGATTTTACGTTTTGCAACCATTATGCTGGGAATTTTGTCAGCTTTTATCATTAACTTGATCTTTTTACCACCCAAATATGAAACAAAACTTTATACATCCATTTCCGATATAACGAATGATATTTTAAAATGGACACGGATTACAAACCATGATGCAGTTGACCATACCTTAATAAAAAAAGAACTCGAATTATTAAAAGAACAATTTATCCATGTTGAACAAATTTATTTATTTTATAAAGAAGAAAGGACTTTTTTGAAAAAGAACAAGCGGGGGAAAATACGGAAGGTCGTTATTTACCGGCAAATGATTACAACAGCTAAAAAGGCATTGGAAATTTTGAGAAAGTTGCACCACTATCAATATGATTTTTACCAGTTACCAAAAAATATTAGGGAGCAATTATTGAGTGTAATTTCCCATTTAAATAACAATCACGAACACCTATTACTCCGATATATTGGAAAAGCAGTTCAAGTTCATACGGAAGAAATGGAAGAATACGTGGCAAAGAGAAATGAGTTACTACATTTATTTGGTGACATGCAAAAAATCAGCTCCGAACAGTTGACAATGGACCATATGTTACAATTTATGGCTACCATTCTTGATTATAACGAGCAACTCGAAAAACTGGAAATCCTTATCAGCAGTTTGCAACAATATCATCGTGAAGAAATAGAGGTTGATGTTTCATAAAAAGAAAATTTTCTTAATGAAAAGTACAAGGCGCCCGCTTAAGCGACATACGTCACTATGTACGAGGCCTGTACTTTTCTTTTTTTTCATAAACTAAAAGGCTCTGCACCCGGCCTATACCTAATGACAGATGATTATACTGTCACTTGATTGATTTCCGGTACATCGTCTTTAAACAGATTGTATGCGCCATGCATGACCGGACCAACAAATTCGTTCAATTTCCAACCATGTCGGATGGCTGCAGCAACAAATTGTTTAGCTTTGAGCACAGCCGTAAATACCTCTTCACCTTTTGCCAAGTTTGCTGTTATCGCGGCAGCAAATGTACAGCCGGCACCATGGTTATACGTTGTATCAATTTTTTCCGTTTCTAAAAGGACAAACTCTTTTCCATCGTAGAACAGATCCACCGCTTTTTCATGATCCAAAGCTTTCCCGCCTTTAATAACAACATTTTTTGCACCGAGGGCATGAATTTTTTCAGCCGCTTTTTTCATATCAGCTACCGTTTTAATTGGACCTACTTTTGATAATTGCCAAGCTTCAAAAAGATTCGGTGTTGTAACAAGTGCTCTCGGTAAAAGAAGCTCTCGGGAAGCATCGACCGTTTCCGGTAAAAGGACTTCATCTTCCCCTTTGCAAACCATAACCGGGTCGATGACAACATTTTTTAAACTGTATTGGTCGATATACTTTGCTCCAAGTTGAACGATTTCAACCGAACCGAGCATACCGGTTTTCATTGCATCCAAACCAACGGAAAAGGCACACTCCAATTGTTTATCAACGATATTCGCTTCAATTGGAAAAACATTATGTTTCCACCCTTCATTCGGGTCCATTGCTACGATTGATGTAAGGGCAGTCATGCCATATGTTCCGTGTTCTTGGAATGTTTTCAAGTCCGCTTGTATTCCTGCTCCGCCACTCGTATCAGATCCGGCAAGCGTTAATGTTTTTTTCAAACTCATTGCTGTTCCCTCCTAAATCAAATCTGGTAGTTTAAAAATTTCTATGTTTTTATCCCACTCTAAACAGGGTGTTAAAACTCCCTTGGTTAAACAAAGAAGATTGATGGGAATAGTATAACACTGTTTTTTATGTAAAATAAATAAAAATACTTATCGTTTTGAGGAAAAAAACATTATTTTGGCATAATCAAGGGGAGTTCGGTCATTCGTGATACTTGTTTTGAAGGGAGCATCTTCCTTGCGTCTTTTGTAATCTCTATTCTAAAATAAAAGTAAGCCAAGTAGTGAAGAGTGGAAATGTTTCATCATTTGCTTTCCTTTTGAAATATCGATCTTATGTTTTTACTAGTCAATTGAGTTTTAAAAGGAGGTATTTGAATGAATCCAAAAATTATTATTGACCTGAACAAATTTACGGATAATCTTGATTATATTGGCAAAAAAATGAAAGCAAAAGGTTTAACGTTAACTCATATAACCAAGGTATACGCCGCTGATCCGAATATTGTCAAGGTAGCGGACGAAAATAAATATGTTGATTATCTAGGCGATGCTCGAATTGAAAACATTAGAAATTATCCCCAAGTCAGCAAACCAAAAATTCTTATTCGCATTCCGATGCATAGTGAAATAGAGGATGTGATTCGCTATGCTGATATTAGTTTCAATTCCGAAATCAGTACGATCCGTTTTTTAAACAATGAAGCAAAAAGACAAAAGAAGATCCATAAAGTTGTCCTCATGGTTGATTTAGGCGATCTTCGCGAAGGCTATTTTGATGTGAAAGAACTACATAAAGCGGTTGCCGAAATACTGACCATGACAAATATTCAATTATTCGGGTTGGCTGTCAATTTAACCTGTTTTGGTGGCGTCATTCCTGATAAAGGTATTCTACAAAAACTTGTTGATTATAAAAATTCAATCGAGTCCTCATACGGCTTGTCACTGTCAATGATTTCCGGCGGCAACTCAAGCTCGCTTTATTTACTGGATAAAGATGGAATTCCTGAGGGCATTAATAATTTACGTTTGGGTGAAGCGATTGTCATTGGAAAGGAAACCGCTTTCGGACAATTTTATGACGAAATGCATCATGACGTATTTACCCTTTCAGCTGAATTGGTAGAAATAAAGGAAAAGCCTTCTGTACCCATTGGAAAGATCGGTATGGATGCATTTGGTCAAAAACCGGTATTTGTCGATAAGGGACAAATGCTCCGAGGAATCGTCGCGATTGGCAGACAGGACATTGATCATTTAGGTCTTGTTCCAATCGACAAAAGAATAGAAATCGTAGGAGCAAGTTCCGATCACCTTATTTTGGACTTAACAAAATGTAAAAAGGATTACAAAGTTGGAGATTCGGTGCGGTTCTATATGAATTACTCAGCTTTACTTAGAGCTTTTACAAGTAAATATGTAAATCGGACATACATTCAACAACAATACAACATGCGGAACTTCTTTTACAAAAAAGGAGACAGGCCAATTGTACTTTGTCACCATTAACAAGAATAGTGGGACTTTGTTCAACCTTTGGCAATTTGAAATTATCATTGCACGATTGCTCTATCAATCTGCCAAAATACGACAACCTGTCTTCTTAATCAAATTGTTGGACCGTAAATAAATCATAATAATGACCTTTTTTTGCCATCAATTCATCGTGCGTTCCTTTCTCGACAATTTTTCCATGCTCGATAAGGACGATACAATCAGCATGGGTAATTGTCGACAATCGGTGGGCAACGATTAAAGTTGTCCGATCTCTCGCTAAATTATCCAATGCTTCTTGGATCAAGTGTTCACTTTCCAAGTCTAGTGCGGAAGTGGCTTCATCCAATACAATTATTGGCGGATTTTTCAAAAAAACTCGAGCGATCGCGATTCGCTGTTTTTGCCCACCAGATAATTTCACCCCCCTTTCCCCGACCTTTGTATCGAATCCTTGAGGTAAATTCATAATAAAATCGTAGGCATTGGCGAGTTTTGCAGCATGAATCACTTCCTCATCTGATGCATCCGGTTTCCCCAATAAAATATTTTCTTTTACCGTATCACTGAATAAAATGTTGTCCTGGAGAACCATTCCAATTTGATCCCGCAAGTCCTTCACTTTCAAATCACGAATATCCGTACCATCAAGTAAAATACTTCCTCCCGTTACATCATAAAATCGTGGAAGCAAACTGACTAAAGTTGATTTGCCACCCCCACTCATTCCAACAAAAGCAACCGTTTGTCCCTTTTTTATTTGTAAGTTAATATGTTCAAGAACGGGGCGCTCCGTTTCTTCATAGGCAAAAGAAACCGAGTCAAACTCAATATTTCCCTCCGTTTTCTTAATCGGTTTTGCATCTATCTTATCAACGATGTCATACTCTTCGTCCAGCAAATGAAAGACGCGATCCATTGATGCAATTGCTTGGGTTAATGTTGTCGATGAGTTGACGAGTCTTCGAAGTGGATTGTAGAGTCGGTCTATATAACCAATAAAGGCAACCATTGTACCAACCGTTAAATTCCCCAGAATGACTTCATAACTCGCAAAAGCAATTATCAAGAGCGGTGAAATATCCGTAATCGTATTGACAACAGCAAACGCTTTTGCATTCCAGCTTGTATGTTTTATCGCTCGATGTAAGAAATTGTTATTCGATTTATAAAATCGTTTTTTCTCATGTTCTTCAATGGCAAAACTTTTAATAACGGAAACGCCTTGAACACGTTCATGCAAATATCCTTGAACTTCAGCTAAAGCTTGTGATCGTTCCCGAGTTAACTTCCTCAAATTCCCAAAGAAGTATTTGACGGAAAAACCATAAAACGGAAACATAAGTAAGGAGATTAATGTTAATTTTACATTCATTGTGAACATAATCGTTATTGTAATCAGAATAGTCGTCAAGTCTATCCATACATTCATAAGACCGGTTACGACAAAATCCTTCGTTTGTTCGACATCATTTATGACCCTGGAAATAATTTCTCCGGTCTTCTTATTTGAATAATACTTTAATCCCAGTTTTTGCAAATGTACATATAATTTTTCACGAATATCAAATAACACTTTATTTGCAGTCCATTGAGCAAAGTATTGGCGATAATATTCTACCGGTGGACGTAAAAAAATAAAAATAAGGGCCATTAGTCCCATTGCTATCCCTAATTGGGAAAATTTTTCCTGTTTCGATAACGCTTCATTAACAATGACATCATCAATCAAATATTTCGATAGTAGTGGAATTAGTAATGGTATGGCGAATTTAATCACACCGATAAACAGTGTAGCAATGATTTGAACTCGATACGGTTTCACGAATTGCATGTACCGTTTGATACTCCCCATTTTTTTCTCTCCCTAAAAAATCATTCCACGTTATTCCAAACTAAACGAAAATGACTAAGATTGCTTCTTTCAAAACGAATCCGAAATAACCATTTATTGATTCGGTTCTTGTATCTTCAGTATTTCAAAAATTCATTTTTCACCACTTGATCAACATGGCGTGAAGAAACGATATCCTTTAATTGTATTGACAAAAAAATTCACGGACCTTTTTTTACCAACCGAATTCTTATTGAAAATTTCTATATGTTAAAAATCGTTCATACCATTGATCAACAAAATCCGGTGCAAATGGTCCTTTTTTTTGACGAATCCAATCAATTAATTTCTCCATATTTGCTTTCAAAATTTTATCGATAACATCCGGGTATCCCATTAATTTTCGGTGTTCTTCATATTCATCTTCATCAAGTAAAACATAAGTCATATCCGGAAATACTTTTATATCTAAGTCATAATCGATATATTTTAATGCTTCATCATCGAACACAAATGGTGAACTTAAATTACAATAATAGTGAATTCCGTCTTCTCGAAGCATGCCTAAAATATTAAACCAATATTGGGAATGGTAATAACAAATCGCCGGTTCTCTCGTGATCCAAGTTCGTCCATCTGATTCTGTTACCATTGTTCGATCATTTCCCCCAATGACGACTGTGTTTGTTCCTTTTAACACCGTTGTTTCTTCCCATATGCGATGAATATGTCCATTATGTTTATAACTATGTATTTGGATTGTTTCTCCTTCCATGGGAACTCCCATTTTTAATCCCTACTTTCTACATCCCGCTCAAGTTTTCTATCTGACAATAAAATAATTGTTTCCAATTTATATTCGTTATTTTTATATTATAACGTTTCAGCCAAATTTTTAAAACCGGGATATAAAGAAAACTCGGGCGTCCGAGCATTTAGGCGAGAGCAGAGCCGCAAGAGCACTTATGCGTTAGGAAAGTAGAAATTAAAAAATTTCTACTTTCCTATTAGCCAAAAAAGGTGCTCCGATAATGAAGCACCTTTTGGAACTTATAAGGGGTTGGTTCTTTATGGTTCACCCTAGATGTATATGTTATGAATTTTTATTTTTTTTAGCCTCTGCTTGTTGATTTTGACGACGTACTTCTTGTGCATTCGTTTCACTAGCAAACTCAGTACCAAATTGGCCTTGTCCACCTTGTGCAGATTGAGCATTTTGTTGTCTTACTTTTTGTACATTCGTTTCACTAGCAAACTCGGTACCGAATTGGCTTTGTCCGCCTTGTGCAGATTGGACATTTGTACCAGCTTGTGTTTTATTGTTTTTTGCCATCTGTTATCACCTCCACGTTCTTAACATATCCAAGTGGAGGGATAAGTATCCAAAGATTTTGTGGAAATTTTTGGTATCACCAATTAAAAGACGATTTCACTTTTCAAATAACCAAAAGTTTATTTTTCCGGCATTTCTATTCCTATAGAACGCATTGAAAAATACGGTAATGTTTTGTTCATGAAACATCCATGGCAAAAAATCATTCAAACTAACAGTGATCTTCCACCGTCAACGATCAACGTTTGCCCACGAATCATGGATGATTGATCGGATATGAAAAACATAATTGCATTGACCATATCATCCATCTCCACCATTCTTCCGGCCGGCGTGTTTTTTCTGGCATCTTCCAGCAATTTCTCTCGATTTGGGAAATGTTGAAGTGCTTCTGTATCTATCGCACCCCCGGAAACGGCATTCACAACAATATTTTTCGGTGCCAATTCAACAGCCAAATAACGGGTTAATGCTTCGAGGGCTGCTTTTGAAACACCAACAAGTGTGTAGTTTTCCAAATAACGGATGGAACCAATCGAACTAATACTGACTATTTTGCCGCCACCGTTCCGTTCCATTAATTTTGCCGCTTCTTGTGCACAAAACAGCAGTGCCTTACTATTTATATTCATTGTCCAGTTCCAATGAGTTTCTTCAATCTCCATTACCGGACGTAAAACACCGGAAGCTGCATTATTAATAAGGACATCCAGACGGCCAAATGTTTCATCAATCGTTTGAAACATTGCTTTGATTTTATCTACATCCCCTACATGGGCTCTGACAACAAGCGCTTTTCTCCCCATTTGTTCAATTTCTTTAGCCGTTTCCTCTGCAGCCGATTTACTGCGAACATAATTAATGACAATATCATAACCTTCTTCTGCCAAGCGGAGAGCTGTTTTTTTGCCGATCCCGCGGCTGGCCCCGGTTACTAATGCGACTTTGTTCGACATATACTCATTCCTTTCTAAAGTAAATATTGTGGGACATTACATGTGGACGCATACTTATATAGCGATCTTCTTTTTATACTCTTTCCACATCTTTTGATACGGAACCGGAAACGGATATTCATCTACTTCCTCAAAAGCCACAACTTTCATATTTTGTGGCAACTCCCCCTTTACCAAGCCGACAAATGCATGAATCTTCCATGTTAAATGAGAGAATACATGCTCAACAACACATAATGGTTCCAATAAATCCACATTTGCCCCATACTTGTCCAACCATTCATTTTCAAAATCGATAATCATATTTTTCTTTCCGCTAATAACTTCTTCGTTTGGAAATTCCCAAAGACTTGCCAACAATCCTTCATCAGGGCGTTTACGAATAACGACTTTTCCTCTTTCATCCAGCAAAATTGCTGCAACATACTGAACGGTCCTTCCCTTTTTCTGTTTGCTTTTTACAGGAAGCCTCGTTTCTGTACCATGTTGAAAGGCACGGCAATGGTCACGAACCGGACATAACAAACAGTCCGGTGAAGTCGGTTTACAAATCAATGCACCGAGTTCCATCAACCCTTGATTGAAACTGGACGGATCTTCACGGGAAATGATCTCTTCCACTAATTCTTCAAAAAGCTTTCTTGTCCTTATCTTTGCAATATCATCCTCAATTTCAAAAATTCGAGATAATACCCGCATCACATTGCCGTCAACAGCCGGAATCGGTTTGTTATAAGCAATACTTAAAACGGCTCCGGTCGTGTAAGGTCCGACCCCTTTTAACTTACTGAACGTTTTTTTCTCATCAGGGACAACCCCGCCGTATTGAGTTTGCACCTCCTTTACCGCTGCTTGTAGATTTTTCACACGTGAGTAATAGCCTAATCCTTCCCACGTCTTCAACAGCTCTTGTTCATCCGCATTAGCTAATGCTTCGATATTCGGATATTTCTCAATAAAGCGGTAAAAGTAAGGGATCACCGTATCGACCCGGGTTTGCTGTAACATGACCTCTGAAACCCAAATCTTATAAGGGTCCTTATCTGCACGCCACGGAAGGTTCCGCTTTTCCTCTTGGAACCATTCAATTAAAGATTTTTGAAATTCCTCTATGTTAAAATTTTTTAAAAGTACGGATACTCTTTCATTCACAGCTTGACCTCCACATGATAAAATCTGATTAAGAGTTGGTTAAAATAAAATTTGTATATAATGCGTTCTTTGAATTATGCTAAAAATAATCATATCATTTTTAATAAAATTAAGCAGAGTTTATTATTCGCACAAAATTTATTTGATATGGTACATATATTAATCGTATGCTTGTCATCTAAAGAGTTATCATACTGGAGGTATTTTTGTGGATACTGGTACACATTTTGTCATGGGTATTGCCCTTGGTGGATTGGCCACCATTGATCCGGTTGTATTCAATCATCCTGAGACCTATCAATCCGTTTTGATCGCAACGATTGTCGGTTCACAAATTCCGGATATTGATACAGTATTAAAATTACGTAATAATGCGATATATATCCGAAATCATCGCGGTATTACTCATTCAATTCCCGCAGTTGTTTTGTGGCCGATCATCATAGCCTTACTATTGTATTTATTTTATCCTGAAGTTAATCTGCTGCATGTTTGGTTATGGACTTTTCTTGCTGTTTTCTTGCATGTATTTGTTGATATTTTCAATGCCTATGGCACCCAAGCTTTACGTCCGTTTTCCTCCAAATGGGTTGCACTCGGTTGGATTAACACGTTCGATCCGTTTATTTTCGGCATTCATGCACTCGGTATCGTATTCTGGATATTCGGAAGTGATCCAAGGGTAATCTTTTCTACTATGTACATTGTCTTGATTGGCTATTATTTGTACCGGTACTCTATAAGGAAAACATTAGTATCTGTAATTAAAAAACGAATTCCCGATACAGAACAAGTCATCTTAAGTCCAACGATGAAATTTTTTCAATGGCGTATTGCCGTTATTACCAAAAACAAATTTTATGTTGCCTACGCTTATCAAAGCAGTTTTACAATCGTTGATGAATTTGAGCGAATTCCTTTACCGGATACACCGGTTATGAATACAGCTATTAAAGATACTAATGTCGCCGCCTTCCTTTCTTTTTCACCGGTTTATCGCTGGGAAATAGAAGAAGGAATCCGTTATATTGAAGTTCGCTTTATCGATTTACGCTATCGCAGTAAAGATCATTACCCGTTTTTTGCTGTTGTTAAGATGGATCATAATATGAACATTTTAACTTCATATACCGGTTGGATTTATAGCAAAGAAAAAATTCGCAAAAAGCTAGAAATCCTTCCCCAATAATTCCTAAAAAATTGTCGCAAATGAAATCTTTTTTTAGCCATACTAATAGTGCGTATTATTTTGCGCACTATTTTTTCTGTTTAGTTTAACGTGATTTGTCAAAAACTCTATACCATTATATGTAAATTTATTGTTTTCGGCAACAAGTGCGGTAAATAACATCCTTATAGGAGGAATAACAATGGTACGTAACAAGGAAAGAGGGTTCCCCAATCAAAAGGACCAAAAATTGGAAGGCATGCCCCGTGCACAAGCAAGATTTGCCTCATTAAGGGCAGACGGGACGATCAATACAAGACCACAGGAACGGATGCACGCCTCAAATCAAAGAGAAAGAGACGATTCATAGCTCTTGAAAACGGAAACGGGAGTCCAGGAAGTGCGGGCTCCCTCCAGTTAATCTTCATGCTCATCTTTTACTCCACTATGCTGCTTCTATATAAATCAGCCCGTCCAGTAAGTTTAGTACATTTTTTTACTTTTTCCAAAAGCGAAATCGGAATTCCTTCTTCTTTTCCTTCACCATTCAGACGATTTCCCCAAGCAAAGAAACCTTTCAAATATTTTATTCGGAAGTAAGTATCCGGTTCATTACGCAGTCGATAGATTTCACCCTTTTTAAAATCTTCCGGGTTCAGTAAATAACACTCAGCCATCAAAGCTTTCCTTTCAAGCACGGCAAATTCATTTATAATACCGAGCTGCTCTGCTTTCCTTGCCTGCTCCCTTAAATGTGCAATTTCTTGTTTCAATTCAATTTCCGACATTTCACTATACCTTTTTTCAGTCATTGAAAACACCTTCCACATCATTTTTTGTCTTTTTTTCTGTAAACGTGCTAATACATTCTTTATTCATGATTATTTATGTCAATTCCATCAAGAAATTTTTCAATATCAGCAAGTTGGAATCCTTTACGATAAAGAAATTGCTTAACTTTCATAATCCTTTTTTCAGGTGGTACTAGTCGATATTTTTTCAACGCTTTCTCACCTTGAATTTGAATCGTTTCTTCATCACGGTGATCGGGAACATTTTCCAATGCAAGTGAAACGGCTTTCTGAATCGTTACCTGTTCAAACCCTTTCCGGACTAAAAAAATACGCAAATGACTGCTCAACTGCTTAGTGGAAACTGTTTTATTTTTCAATATTTGTTTTTCACAAAGCTTAACTGCTTTTTCCAGTTTTTCTTCATTCGTAAAAAGCGCCAATGATTCATCAATGATACTCGGATGGATTCCTTTTTTCCGCAGACCTTCTTTAATAACATTCGGACCTTTATCCGAGGTATTGATTTGTGTTTTTACAAAAGCAAGTGCAAATTCCCGATCATCTAAATATTTTTGATTCAAAAGGCGCCCAATCACTTCTTGAATTACATTTTCCTCATAACCTTTTTCCTGTAAATGTTCTTTAACTTCTTTTATCGATCTCATGCGGAATGATAAGTAATGAACAGCTTGAATGTAAGCCTTTTGTATTTCCTCATTATAAAAAATTTCCGCAAGTTGTTGTTCATCCAGTTCTTTCCCTTTTCGTAAATCATATTTTATTAAAATATCCTCACTGACACTGAAGGCGTATTGACCCTCTTTTCCATCGTCAAAGAACACATTATAGCGATCCGTATTTCTTTTCTGAACGGTAATCTTTTTTATGATTGGCAGGATGAACACCTCCATTCATGTTTCTTTAGCACAAATGTATCATAAAATAGAAAATTTGTATGCAATTTCGCTCATCTACGTATGCTTTAACGGGGAATGGAAAAACTAAAAATATAGTGTGTACACGAAAACACGGAGGTGTAAAAGCGATGGCTAATCCAAAGAAAAACCGGGGAGAAGAAAAGAAACAGTTGAAAAAAGCACAGGAAATTATTTATGGTCGCGATTTTAAACGAGCTGACAGAGCTGCCCGGGAATAATAACAGACTTGCTAACACTTACCTGTCATATTCGCGAGTTACTTGGCTAATCTAAAAGATGAAGATCATTTATCTTCAAAACTCCTGACGAAAGGGGTCTCAACATGGGACGAGCTCGTGGACAAAGAACTCGCGACAAAAATAAAGCAAACTTACCTCAAGTTCCGAAAAATATGAAGTCAGATGGTCTTGATATCGAGTATGCACAGGAATTGGCGGACTTGCAAGACCGAGAAGCTATTGCGCGATCCAATGCAGCCGACAGTCGGGTAAAAGCGCGAGGAAAAAGAAAATAAATTGACTTGGGAGCCAACTTTTCGTTTTTCAAAAATTATCTATTGCTAAACAATCATAAATAGATTTATTAGGAACTCTTCTTCATCTGAAGGGTTCCCTTTCTTTTGCTCCTATTACATCTCACCCTTCCTGCGATAAATTTTAACGCGATTAAGAAAGTGCCATGGCGCCCGCTTAGCGTCGTACATCTTGGCCGGCATTGCACCCTCCTGTTGCAATGCCGGCCCCACTTTACGTTTTGTCATAAAAAAACTTAACACATGATCCGTTAGTAAAAACGGCGACTGCCAAGCCTTTAGGCGAAGGCAGAGCCGTAGTCAGCGAAAAAACATTTTCGCTTGCGAGGTAATGCTACCGAAGCCTCTCTAGTTGTAGCATTTTGCACTTATACTTATACTAAAATTTCCAACAACGTACAATCTTTCTCGGAAATTTATACTTTCTGGTGTAAAAAAGTAGCCAGGTTTTGTGGCTACTTGAAAGGAAATCTTGGTTAAACAGCTTCTTCTTCTTTCTTATACCCGTCTTCCCAAAAATCAGCATTCTTCACACCAAGTTTTGTTGAATTATATTCCGGGTCAAGACCTTGCTTTTTCTGTTCTTCATAATCTTTTAATGCCTGAATGGCCGGTTTGTAAAGGAATACTAAGCCGATTAAGTTAGTCCAAACCATGAAGCCGAGACCAATGTCACCCAATGTCCAAGCCAGTGTTGAAGTCCTGACCGTACCATAGAAAGTTGCCGCAATCATAGCTATTTTTAAAATCATCATTGGAATTTTTAAATTACGGCCTTTAAATAAGTAAACGACATTCGATTCAGCAATATAGTAATACGCCATAATAGTTGTAAAAGCAAAGAAGAACAGAGCTATTGCAACAAACGGTGAGCCGAAACCAGGTAATTGACTGTCAACGGCCATTTGTGTATAAGCTGTCCCTACTTCTACACTATCACCGATATTATTGACAATAAGCGTTGACTGGTCAGATTCATATACATTATAGGAACCAGTAAATAAAATCATAAATGCAGTTGCGGAACATACGAGCAATGTGTCAATATAAATCGAAAACGCTTGAACCAATCCCTGTTTTGCAGGATGAGATACTTCAGCGGCACTGGCAGCATGCGGTCCGGTTCCTTGTCCTGCCTCATTCGAATAAATTCCGCGCTTTACTCCCCACGCGATGGCACTTCCTAAAATACCGCCAAACAATTGATCAGCACCAAATGCACTAGTAAAAATCAATTTAAAAACGCCCGGAACAGCTTCAATATTCATAAAAATGATTACGAGCGCAACAAGAATATAACCAAGAGCCATAAATGGAACAACCAATTGGGCAACATTGGCAATCCGTTTAACTCCCCCAATAATGATAACACCTAATAAAACTGCTAAAAAGATCCCCGTAATCCACGGACTAATCGAAAATGCATTATCAAACCCGGCAGAGATGGCATTTGATTGAACCCCCGGCATAAGAACAGCCATTGCTAGCAAACCGGCAACCCCAAAAATCATTCCTGCCCAACGACGATTCAAACCTTTTTCAATATAATAAGCAGGACCGCCGCGATACTCACCATCGACTTTTTCTTTATAAATTTGGCCGAGCGTAGATTCTACATATGCAGTTGCAGCTCCGAAAAAAGCGATTAACCACATCCAAAAAACAGCACCGGGACCACCATAAGCAATTGCTGTTGCTACCCCGGCAATATTGCCCGTACCGACACGACCGGATAAAGCTATAGATAATGCCTGAAATGAGGAAATTCCGGATTTTGAACTTTTTCCTTTAAACATTTGTTTGATCATGTCCCTAATTAATCTTACCTGGGCAAATTTCGTCATCAATGTAAAAATAACCCCAGCTGCAATACAGAACACAATCATTGGTGTACTCCAGAGCCAGCTATATAACGTATTAATAAAATCAGCCATTGCACTACCCCCTTGTTTTTATAAACAATACTTTTTCGAAAAATTAGAAACTTGGCGATATAATAGATTATTATAACTTATCATTTGTTATAAGACAATATGATTTTCAAATATATTTATACTCTTCTACATATTGGAAAATATCCCCAAAAAGAAAAGAGGATTTTAATTGATGGCGGAAACGGTCAAACTGAACTGCAAAAGACATACTACAAAATGAATTGAATTTGGAATTATCTTTCACTTCTTTTCAAATAAGAAAACTAGGGCGTCTAAGCCTTTAGGCCACATGTGATGCGTAAGTTCACCGAAAAAATATAAAATTTTTTCTGGTACGATGTATTCGTTGAAAAAGACATTGCTTTTTCAACTACGGAGCCTATACTTTCGGTTCTTCATAGCCTTTCTTATGAGCTTATACTTTTTCTCACTACTTCGAATTCGCATCTCTGCTGAAAATTTATAATTCTTAACATAGAACACAAGCTAAAAGCACCCCAACCTTATGACAACACTTGTGTGACTAACATCCTTTCCTCCCTAGCAATCATGCATTCTTCATACTTATTTTAAATACGTCAATGTTTTCCCGGAAATACCAAATAGTATAGATAATATTGGACATAACCAACAAAAAATTGCAAAAGGAATATAGCTCAAAACCGGCACTTCAAGCATACTCGTAATAAAAACACCGCAAACACTCCATGGCACAAGCGGATTGACAACTGTACCGGCATCTTCTAATACACGGGACAAGTTTTTGTTTGCCAAACCGACCTTAGCAAATTGGGACTGGAACGATTCGCCGGTAAGTAAAATCGCCAAATATTGCTCACCAATCATGACATTTAGGCCAATTGCAGTCATTGCTGATGCAGTGATCACACTTCCGACATTATTTAAAAGGCCTGCAATGGATTCTATAAGTCGCGGGACAATACCAAGCGTAAAGAGCAGACCACCCATTGCTAAAGCAAGCAAAACCAGGCTTACCGTAAAAAACATGCTGCTGACGCCACCCCTTGTCAGCAGTTCATCTAGTGCTGTATTTCCGGTTTCTGACACATAGCCGTTAAACAAAACATTAAGTAAGTCTCCAATTGGCAACATTTGATTAATAAAAGAAAGAACAACGGCCAAAAGTGAACTTGCTGCCAAAGAAAGAATCGCAGGGACATTTTTTATCGAAAGGACAATTAATAAAACTAGAGGCAGCCAGCTATACCAATGAATTAGCCCTGTTGAGTACAATGAATCTTGAAAATGATTAATATTTGATAGATCCGCTTCCTCTACGGGTGGGGAAACAAAAATAAAAAAGAGCAATGACAATAAAAATGCCGGTACAGTTGTCCATCCCATATTACGAATATGTTCAAACAGATCAACTTTTACAATTGTCGATGCCAAATTGGTTGTATCGGATAACGGTGACATTTTATCCCCGAAAAAAGCACCGGAAACAATGGCTCCGGCTGTGATCGCCATAGAAAGGTCGATCGTTTGGGCAATACTAATAAAAGCAACACCGATAGTCGCGACTGTCGTCAGTGAACTGCCAATACTCACGCCGACAAGTGCCGTTATTACAAACACAATGGCATAAAAATAGTGGCTCGTGGCCAGTGAAAAACCTGTAGACACTAAAGTTGGAATGGTTCCACTAATCATCCAACTTCCGATCAATAAACCGATAAACAGGAGCAATATGACCGCCCCAATACCTGCCATTGCTCCATTAATTAATCCTTCTTCCATTACTTTAAATGGGATTTTCCTCAATAAGCCATAAAATAATAAAAAGATAATAACCACTAAAATGGGGATATGTGGTGCAGCCTCGAATTTAATGATGCCAAAACTTAGTAAGAAAATACTTATTGCCGAAAGCAGCACAGCTTCTACTACAGATGGAGTATAATAGTTTTTTTTTATATTCATGCTGTTCCTCCTGAGTCGTAATTCAAATTATAATGCTACAATATTTACTTTATCACATAAAAGCGTTTAAGTGCTAAAGTTATATTTTAATATAATTTTATCTTTACAAATTGTCAAGAAGGCGTTTTTTCTCATAATTGGCAGGGTTAGCTTGTGGTTACGCGGTTGCTTGGGTTGAGCCGATTTCTCCTTGGTAGTCACTGCCAGCCCGCGAGATAGGTCTCCCCTGGTCCGCGAGATTGGCTTTATCCAATATAATGGTTCTTATAGACAAAATGTGAGGGAAATTTACTAAAACTGTCCATTAAAACAGCTCTTTTGGACAAAATTAAAAGCCAACCTCCTGAAACTGTCCAATAAAATCGTTCTTATGGACATATTACGAGGGCAACCAGCCGAAACTTACGGACAAATTGAGCAGCGATAAAAGGAAGAACGGTCTCGAAACGCTCTAGAACAAAAGAAGCAACAATAGAAGAACAAATATCCCCGAGATTGACTCTCGGGGACAAATGAAGAGGGGTTGAATTCAATCCGAATACAAAATTGAATCTACAAACTGGTTTTAACCACTTCATTTTTTTCTGCAGATTCAAAAATAATTTCCATCAGCTTTAATACACGCAGTACTTCGTGATTTTTAACAATGGCTTCGGTACGACCTTCAATAACTGATACAAGGTTATCATAAAAATCTTGAGATAATACGGAAGCTGCCGGAAGATTTACCATTGTAGTTGCTTCCTCTGATGGAGGGGCCATCGTCTTCGTTAAGCCCTGCCCTGCCTTAATCGGCTTCGGTGCAGAAGCTATGATATCTTTATTTTGTTTAACAATTTTTCCGTTAAGACCCCAATCCTCGATAATGGCGGTTCCTTCTGTTCCTTTTAAATACCATCTCGGCAGCGAGATAAAGTTCGTTGTTCCTACTTCTACAAGTGCGGTTATTCCATTGGCAAAAGTCAAATAGGTTTGGAAGCCATCATCCACCTCATCGCCCAGTACATAACTTAAATTTGCATATACACTCGTAACCGGGCTATGAATCATAAACAACAGCTGATCAAGCAGGTGAACGCCCCAATCCAACACCATGCCGCCACCGTTTTTCTTTAAATGGCGCCAATCACCCGGAATCCCATTGGCACCATGGACACGGGATTCAATATGAAAAATTTCACCCGTCATTTTTTCATTATATATTTTTTTCACGGTTAAAAAATCCTCATCCCAGCGTCGGTTTTGGTGAACCATAAACACTTGTCCGGTTTCCTCAGCTACCGTCATAATTTCCTCTAAATCACGGGCATAGATCGTTACAGGTTTTTCGCAAACTACATGTTTGTGAGCTTTTAAAGCTTTTATTGCAATTTCTTTATGGACGTCATTTGGTGTTGCAATTAATACAATATGAATCGACTTATCCGAAAGCAAGGCATCCAGACACTCGTACACCTGCAGCACCTTTGATAGTGCCACATCATTTCTTTCTTGCTTAATATCAAAAATGCCTTTCACATGAATTTGCGGATTACTTTTAAGCAAATGGTCGACATGGTAGCTGCCCATGCCGCCATAGCCAACGACTGCTAAATTGTATGTTCTCGTTGTCATAGAAGCCTCCTCTTATGCCCACCACATATCAGCAGGTGTTTCACGAATGATCACATCTTTTAAGTTTTTAACGGCACGATTGAAGCCTTCATCAATGGACATTAATGGGTCTTCATGCTCAATACTTACAACATAGTCATACCCATAGGTACGTAAGGCACTCATCATATCCGACCATTCTTGCATACTATGACCACAACCGACACTTCTAAATGTCCAGGCACGGGTTTGTACATTTCCGTATGGTTGCATATCTGTTAGGCCATACATGTTGACATTATCCTGGTCAATATACGTATCCTTTGCATGAAAATGGTGAATGGCTCCTGCTTTTCCTAAAATTTTAATAGCGGCAACCGGATCGATACCTTGCCACCACATATGGGACGGGTCTAAATTGGCACCGATCGCATCACAAGTTAATTCACGCAATTTCAACATGGTATATGGTGTATGGACGAGGAAACCGCCATGCAATTCAAGGCCAATTTTGACATGATGTTGTTGGGCAAATTCGCCAATTTCTTTCCAATACGGAACTAATTTATTTTCCCATTGCCATGTTAAAATATCGGCATATTCCGTTGGCCAGGCAACAACCGGCCAATTTGGCTGTTTAGCATCCTCGCTGTCTCCCGGCGTTCCTGAAAAACCGTTTACGACTGGCACACCTAACAATGATGCGAGTTTAATCGTTTTGCGCAGCGTTTCATCCGATTGTTTGGCAAATGCTTTATCAGGCGAAAGCGGATTGCCATGACAACTAAAGGCACTGATGGTTAAACCTCTTGCAGTAACCGCATTCAAATAATCTTTTCGTTTACTTTCATCTTCTAAAAGCTCATCTAATGGACAATGGGCATTTCCCGGATAGCCTCCTGTTCCGATTTCAACTGCATCCAGACCGGAAGCCTTCACATGATCCAGCATTTCTTCAAAGGATTTATTGGAAAATAATACGGTAAATACACCTAATTTCATTGAAAAACCTCCTAAAATTAATTTTCAGACAAACAGTGGGACCCGTTCAAAAATCAACATCACTATGGGAGTCGTTGGGTCCATTATGTTTATTGAAAAATTACAATATGACAATCCGCTTTGTTTCTTGTGATTCGATGGCTGCTAAGATAATTTCCAACGATTTTTTTCCTTCTTCACCGGTAATAAGTGGCTCTTTGTCTTCTAAAATACATTCAACAAAATGATTAATAACATGGGATGTCGTCTGGCCGCCTTCTTCATTGGTTTGGATTCTGCTTAATTGATGTTTGACAACCTCGCCGGTACGATATTGTTCGATTAACGAATACTCCGGATCAGCTTCCAGTTTCAAAATCCCATTTTCTCCATAGATGACCGTCGAGTTATCATCACTTCCTGCTGTATATGCCCAGCTAGCCGTCAATGTACCGATGATGCCGCTTTCTGTACGTAACACACATACTGCATTATCATCTACTTCAGAATAAGATTTTGCATTTGTTTCAATGAAGCTTCCAACTTCTTTAAATTCACCAAGCAAATACCGCATTAAATCGGCTTTATGTACACCAAGGTCGCCCATTGCCCCGATAAAGGCTTTTTCTTTATTAAAAAACCAACTGTCTTTACCGTCTGCACTCCAGCCTTCCGGACCACTATGACCAAAAGTAGTTTTAAAACTGTATATTTTGCCCAACTTGCCGCTCTCAATAATTTCCTTTGCTTTTTGATGAGATGCCACAAAGCGTTGATTATGAGCAATCATTAATTTCTTTCCGTTTGCTTTTGCCGCTTGGATCATCGCCTCTGCTTCTTCCCTTGATGTGGCCATCGGTTTTTCACATAACACATGTTTGCCGGAATTCAATGCAGCAATGGATACCGGTGCATGCAAATAGTTAGGCAGGCATACACTGACAGCGTCCACCTCTTTTAGCTTCAGCACCTCTTGGTAATCTGTAAAAGCTTTTGCACGATATTGGGCAGCCATTGTTTCGGCTCTTTCCGGAACAATGTCGCAAACCGCTACAATTTCTACATTGGCATTCGCAGCGTATTCCGGTAAATGCCGATATTTTGCAATACTTCCGCAGCCAATGACACCGATTTTTAATTTACTCATATGCCAATTCCTCCCGTTTGCTTTTTTCATGATTCATCCCATTTATATAGGGACGTATGAACTTGCTTCAAATTACAAAATTTTCCTTTAAAAGAAAAAGATTTCTTTACGTCAATGTTTAAATAAGGCGATTTCGTTTTTCATCTCTACAAGATGGAAAACATCATATATCTAGTTTTCTATTTGTTTAGATAAGGCAATTTCGTTTTTAAATAGTTCAAGCTCATTTCAATACTTTTGAAAGGATCACGCTGACAAATATCCTGCTCCACAACCCACCAGTTTATGCCGGCTTTTTCGCCCAGCGATAAAACGGTCTCAAGATCAACGCCGCCTGTCCCCAATTCGGCAAAGCTTTTTAACTGATCGGTTGTCATATCTTTTAAATGAACAATAGGTACCCGGTTCATATATTTTTCAATCCATTCAACCGGGTTTTCCCCCGCCTTCTTCAACCAGTAGATATCGAACTCGGCAATAACTGACTGTGCTCCATCTAATATCGTTTCTAATACGGTTTTCCCATTATTCAGCCGTTCCAATTCAAAATCATGGTTATGATAACCGAGGACAAGACCTTCCTCTCTGACTCGTTCACCGGTATCCTTTAAAAATGAAATCAAACCCTGATAGGCTGGTTCATTCCGTTCATCCGGCATTAGGAACGGGCAGATAATATAAGTGCTTCCTAATGTTTTTTGCTCCTCTATTACCTTAGTTAAATCATTTTTCAACTCCTGAAGCGGAACATGACTTGATGAAGCCTTTAACCCCAGCCGATCTAATAAGTTGCGTATCTCTTTTGCTGATCTGCCATAAAGTCCGGCAAACTCAACCCCGTCATATCCCAATTCCGCTACTCTTTTTAATGTTCCTTCAAAATCTTTCTCACACTGTTCTCTTAATGTATATAATTGGACGGACACAGGGATTTCCTTCATAAACATCACTCCTCGGATAAAATTTTTTCAAGCGGTTTTGCATTTCCGTAGACCGGGTAACTGCGTTTAACCGGCTTTGCCCACTTCACGGCATTGATAATAACCTGTTGAACTTGTTTATGATAATAGGTCGGATAAGTTTCATGTCCCGGACGGAAATAAAAGATTTTTCCATTTCCCCGCTTAAATGTACAACCACTCCGAAACACCTCCCCGCCTGCAAACCAGCTTGTAAAAATGACCTCATCCGGTTCCGGAATATCAAAGTGCTCCCCATACATTTCTTCGTGGTCAATTTCGATATATTCGGGGATTCCTTCAGCGATTGGATGACCTGGACTAATTACCCATAATCGTTCTTTCTCCCCCGCTTCCCGCCATTTTAAATTACAGCTTGTTCCCATTAGCGATTGAAAGATTTTTGAAAAGTGACCGGAGTGAAGTACAATTAAGCCCATACCGTTTAATACCCGCTGTTTCACTTTCTCCACGATTTGATCATCTACCTCATGATGTGCCATATGTCCCCACCAAATCAAAACATCGGTATGATCTAATACCTCACTTGTTAAGCCATGCTCCGGTTCATCCAATGTAGCCGTTTTCACACCAAACCCGGCCTCATGTAAAAATGATGCAATTTGGCCGTGAATTCCTTCTGGATAAACTGCTTTTACCTCCGAGTTGTGCCGCTCATGACGATATTCATTCCAAACAGTAACCCTAATCATCTCATTCTCTCCAATCAAAAAAGACCTAGTTTCTGTACATTTAGCATACAAAACTGTTAGGTCTTTTTCTTCCTGGAAAATTTATATGTTATTCCCGTATTTTGACTTTTTATATTTTAAAGGTGAAGTTCCAAATTTGGTTTTAAATAAATGATGAAATGTTTTGACACTGCTAAAACCGGCTTGTTCAGCCACTTCAATAATTGGCAGATCCTCATTTAACAACAGCCACTTTGCTTTATTTAAACGGTAATCATTTAAAAATGTCACAAAGGTTTGTCCTGTTAATCTTTTAAAATAACGGGAAAAATATTGAGCGTTAAAGCCCATATGGCGAGCGATGTCATCCAATGTAATTTTCTGTTGATAATATTCTTCAATATATGCAAAAATTTTACTTAAAGACTCAACAAATGATTTTGGGTTGGAAACCAGCTCCGATTTCAATTCATTCGGTGAAATATCTTGATAAACATTGCGATACAAAGTAACAATCATTTCATACATTTTTGCTTTGATGGCAAATAAATATCCCCTGTCTTTATTCACCATTTCTAAATAGATTTCTTGAATTAGCTCCTCGATTTTTTGTTTAATTTTTCCCGGCCATGAAAGACTGGACTTTTCAATGCCGTTAAAGATATCAAGCATGGAAAGCTCTTCGTTATTGATTAATCTCATGTCTTTAAAAAATGAGATGTCAAACATAAGCACGATTCTTTCGCTATCGGGGGAGGAAAGATAGTAGTGGACCTCCCCACCATTAATAATTCTTACTTCCCCCTCCTGCATGGTGAAAATAGTATCATTGATCCCAACGTTCAGTGTTCCGTTTTTCACATAAATGATTTCTATTTCTTTATGCCAGTGGGGGAGCAATGTCATATCCCCACTATTTAAAAAGCAATCCATTGGAAATTCATTATGGTCCTTGCGAATTTCTAAATACGAGCTTCTCATCGGCAAAATCTCCAAATCAAGCGTTTTCCTTTTATCTTATCATTTTTTGAAACGAGATAGATGTTATTTCTGTGAGTTTTCATTTATATGTGTACCGTTCCTCGGGGGTTGTTCTTGTTTTGGCGTGGTACTGGCCGGCCAATAGCGCAAGAGCAAATGGATTATTCGACTCATCTTTTTTATAATTATATTAAAAACAGAAGGATTATTCTAGTAAAAATCTAGCCTCGATATCTCATCAAGCAAGGGGCAAAAGAATATAAAAATTTTATAGGCAGACCAAAAAAGTACGCAATTTTTGGCACTAAAAAACCCGCAGAAAATGCCTTAACAACGGGGCTTTCTGCGGTTTTTACTGTCAAACTTAAGATTAGTCTAGTGAAAATCTAAGCAAACAATGGTAGTACAGCACTCATGATCTACTCTACAAAAATGGTTTTTAAAAAAAGGATTGAAACGGCGCCTCCGGATGAAGAATATCACCTATTATATCAGCCAAATCGTCCGGTAATATAATCTTCCGTCCGTTTATCACTAGGTGTTGAAAAAATTTTATTCGTTTGGTCATACTCAATAACTTCACCGTTCAGGAAAAATGCAGTTTTATCTGAAATCCGTGCCGCTTGCTGCATATTGTGGGTGACGATAATGATACTGAAGTTTTTTCTCAATTCTTGAATAAGTTCTTCCACCTTCAATGTTGAAATCGGGTCAAGAGCGGAAGTCGGTTCATCCATCAAGATAACATCCGGCTCAATGGCAAGACATCTGGCAATACAAAGTCGTTGTTGCTGACCACCTGACAAACCGTAAGCATTTTCCTTCAGCCGATCTTTTACTTCATCCCAAATGGCCGCCCCCCGCAAACTTTTTTCAACAATTTCATCCAGAATTTTTTTATCTTTAATGCCATGGATACGTGGACCATAGGCGATATTATCATAAATTGATTTAGGAAATGGGTTTGGCTTTTGAAAAACCATACCGACTCGGGTTCTTAATTCCTCTACTTCATAGTTTTTATCGAAAATGTTCCTGCCGCGATAGTATATTTCCCCGGATGTTTTTACGGCCGGAACAAGCTCGACCATCCGGTTCAATGTTTTAATAAAGGTTGATTTTCCGCATCCGGACGGACCGATAATAGCTGTAATTTCATTTTCAAAAATATCCAGATTAATATGTTTTAGTGCATGATTATCCCCATACCATAAGTTCAAATCCTTTGTTTGGTAAACCTCTTCTTTATTGACCTCTGGTTGCTCTATCATTAATTCTTCTTTCCTCATTTCAACCACAATTGCCATTATAAAAACCTCCTTTTTTAAAATACGTAAAGTTCACAAAACACCAATCTTCAAGCACTGTTAATACCGTTTGGAAAATTTATTTCGAATCATGATGGCGACCGAATTCATAACGATTAACAACGCTAATAATACGATAATTCCGGCTGCTGCCAATGCATGGAATTCATCTTGCGGGCGGGATGTCCAGTTGTAGATTTGCATCGGTAATGCCGTGAATTCATCAAAAACCGAATTTGGCAAAAAGGCTAAAAATAGTGGAATACCGAGAACAACAAGTGGTGCTGTTTCCCCAATCGCACGTGATAAGGCAAGGATGGATCCCGTTAATATCCCCGGTAAGGATGCCGGTAAGACAACCCGCAAAATTGTCGTCCATTTTGTTGCCCCCATGGCGTATGAGGCTTCCCTAAAACTGCTCGGCACAGCTCGGATCGCTTCCTGGGCAGATACGATAATCACCGGTAAAACTAACAAACTCATCGTCAATCCGGCTGCCAAAACGCTTTTACCGAAAGCAAAAGTGCGGACGAATAAAGTTAACCCTAATAAGCCATATACAACAGAAGGAACACCGGCCAAATTCGAGATATTGACTTGGATAAATGTGGTAATACGGTTCTTTTTTGCATATTCTTCCAAATAAATTGCCGCACCGACTCCTAAAATCATCGTGACCGGTACCACAACCACCATCAGCCAAATGGTTCCATTTAGTGCCGTATAAATTCCGGCCTCTTCCGGTTTTCTGGATGGTAAACTGTTCATGAATTGCCAATCTAAGTACGGCAAACCTTGTATAAAAATTCGACCAAATAAAACCGCTAAAACAATGAGACATAATCCAGTTGCTAAAAGAAATAAATATTTAAAAAATGTATTACGAAATAATCTTGGTTTCATGCGACGAATGACTTGCTCCTGGTCAATCAGTTTCATTGGTGTATACCTCCTTGGCAAAGCTGCAGAAATTACGGCAAATGATCAGCAAATTAATAATCCTCCTTAACCCGGTTTGAAATCCACTGGGCAAGCAGATTCATGACTAATGTAAAAATAAAGAGTGCAAAACCGACCGCATATATACTGTAATAAATCGTGGTTCCGTAACCTGCATCACCTTGAGCAACTTGGACGATATAGGCAGTCATCGTTTGAACGGAACCGGTTATATCTAGACCAAGATTTGGTGTCGAACCCCCGGCAATAGACACAATCATCGTCTCACCGATGGCACGGGAAATCCCAAGAACAATCGAAGCAACAATCCCGGATACGGCTGCAGGAAGAACAACTTTCAACGTCACCTCTAGCTTGGTTGCGCCTAAAGCGAGGCCCCCTTCTCGAATCGCTATTGGAACAGAACCTAATGCATCTTCGGAAAGGGAGGCAATTGTCGGGATAATCATAATCCCAATCACTATCCCCGGACTTAGTGCATTAAAAATTTCCAATGAAGGAATTATTTTTTGTAAAATTGGTGTGACAAATGTTAACGCAAAAAATCCATATACAATCGTTGGAATTCCGGCCAGCACTTCCAAAACCGGTTTAATAACTCTTCTCACTTTGTCCGATGCAAATTCACTTAAATAAATGGCCGCGGCAAGACCGATTGGAACTGCTACGAGGATGGCAATACCGGTAATCCTGAGTGTTCCGGATATTAACGGCATAATTCCATATTGACCAGGTTCAGAAAAAGGATACCAGGTGTTACCGGTAATAAACTCTTTTAATGAAACATCTTTAAAGAAGGCAAAAGTTTCAACAAGTAGTGTAAAAAGGATACCAAGTGTGGTTAATACAGAAATAATCGCTGTCAACTGTAAGATCACCGGCATGATCTTTTCGCTCCAATTTTTTCTTTGTCGTTTCTTTTTTGCGATCATTTCTTGAACCGATAATGTTGCAGCATATTTTTGCGAGGACATGTTGAAAACCCCTTTCATCCATAACAAGTTGGGACAATCCTCCCAAATCGAAAAGCTCTAAACATGTTATCCTTTTTGCTTTATATCTCCGGGATTGTCCCACTTTGTTTATTTTCTTTATTTTAAATCTTCAAGCGTTGATAAAGCTTTATCATATTTTTCTTTCGGCAAGCTGACATAGCCAACTTCTTCAGATAGGGTTCCTGCGTTTTCAAGAGCAAATTTTACAAAATCATAAACTTCAGGTTTTGACAAGGATTCATTTTTTACATAAATGTAAAGCGGACGTGAGAGTGGAGTGTATTTGCCGCTTTCAACCGTTTCATTTGTCGGTTCAACTGCTCCATTCCCGTTATCAATCGGGACTACTTTTAATTGATCTTTGTTTTCAGCATAGTAAGCATAACCGAAATAGCCAATGGCGTTTTTATCTCCGGTTACACCGGTAACAAGTGTGTTATCATCTTCTGACAAAGTGGCTTTTTCAACAATTGGTTGTCCGTCCAAAACAACTTCATCGAAATAATCAAATGTACCGGAGTCAGTACCCGGTGAATAAAATTTGATTTCTTCTTCCGGCCAGCCATCACGAATATCGGACCATTTTTTTACTGTTCCATCTTCAATCCACATTTTTTTCAATTCATCAACGGTTAAATAGTCAACCCAGTCATTATCTTTATTCACAACGACTGATAAGCCGTCATAGGCAATTTCAAATTCCGTATATTCAATTCCTGCTTTTTCTAATGCCGCTTTTTCTTCGTCTTTTATCGGACGGGAGGCATTAGAAATATCGGTTTCTCCGGCAGCAAAGGCTTCAAATCCGCCGCCAGTACCGGACATACCGACAGAAACTTTTACATTCGGTTGATTCATATTGTATTCTTCAACGACCGCTTCCATAATCGGAAAAACAGTAGAAGATCCGTCCACTGCAACGGTTCCTTTCAGTTGTTGATCGGATTGTTCTGAAGCTTTATTTCCATTTGATCCTGATTCGTTTCCACTCGTTCCTTCTTGAGGTCCGCATGCAGTTAGTAGTACCGCTCCCGAAATAAGTGCAGATAATGCCAGTTTCTTATAGTTTTTCATTTTCGTTTCCCCCTAAGAAATTTGCTTGTTTATCTTACATAACTAACAATAAAGGGGAAAAATTAACTTGGTATAAATGGTTTGTTAAGGTTTGTTAAGATTCTGTAAATTTGTCGTTTTGGATGATTAATAAAAAAACATCGTGGAAATAGTAAATTTTTTGAAACCAACATGGACTTACAATCGTAAGTGTTTATATAGGATTTATTTTGAGAAGGGAGGATGAATATTGAAGAGGATTTTAAAACATTTGTTAGGCTCACACTCCAGCAGCAGACGAAGACATCATGCCCATTTTGGCAGCAGCAGTCGACACCGCCACGGCCATTCATCTTTATTCGGTAGCAGCAGCAAACGTCGTTATAGTCACAACCCGTATAAGGGAAGCGACTATTTTAAAAGGAAAAAGTATCGCAGCAGTTCATAACTTTTCTATAGCGATATCGATATCCTCCAAAATTTCATTAATCGATGAATAAGGTACATCAATTCCGAGCAGCCGTTTTAGCAGATTGGTCGTTGAATGATGGAGTTGAAGCTCTTCTGTCCAGGGGAGGGCTTTTTTATGTTTCTTTTCAAAAGTTGTATATAAAAGGAATAATAATAGGTCGCCTAAATCATGATAATCATCTTGTTTCCTTTCTTCCTGAGTCTTTTTTGATTTTAAAATGGATGAGAGATTTCGTGCCACAAAATCTTCTTTTTCCCCGTAAGCCAGACCGAGATCAATTATAACCGGTTTTTCTTCTCTTAGCATAATGTTTGGAATTCTTAAATCACCGTGGTATATTTCGTGGCGATGGAGATACCCTACCGCTTCCGTCAACGCACGAATAAATTCCAATGCCGCTTTTTCATGGTACACACGTTTTTCTTCAAAAATTACTTCTTCCATATTTTTCCCGTCAATATATTCCATGACATAAAAATGTCCAAGATTATCGGAAAAAGAATGCAACAGTTTTGGCAGTACCTTATGGTTTAATTGTTCAAGCATGCAAATTTCCCGATTGAAAAGGGCAACTTCCTTTTTGAACTTTTGCTTAGTGGGACGCAGTTGTTTGACAGCAACCATTTGATTTTTTTGTATATCTTTACACTTGTACACTAGACCAAAACTACCGGAACCAAGTAATTTGATAATTTGATAGCGGTTATCGATATGAACACCCGGTGCCAACGGTTTATCAACAAAAAATTGAATAACTTTACGAATCGGACGGAACAAACTCAAGCCGGGGTCCCTCCTTTCCTATTCTGTGAAAAATGGTATGTATTTAAAACTTATCAATTTGTTCGAGGATACACAAGAATTATTGTTTTTTAAAATACATTTTTCAAGTTGGTGGACAACTTTTGCTACCAGAATACAGCAAATATTTATGAAATGAATAAAAAAGAAACATTTATCTGGCAGTGGAAAAAACGTATAATGTATATAAGCATGATATACCCGTTTATATATAGCGATAGCATTTTGTGAGGAAAACGGTGTAGACTATGGCAAGTGATTGTTATGTAAAAGTAAGCGTTTATAAGTATCGCTACTAACCTATTATTGATCATTCGTTTTTCAAATTGTTTATAATGAGTGGAATGTTGGTGAAATGAAAAACGAAAAGGGATGTGAATAGATGGCTGCAAAAAGAATTGTGATTGCCGGGACTGGAAGCGGTGTCGGCAAAACAACGATAACGATTGGACTTATGGCGGCACTGCGAAAAAGAAATTGGCAAGTTCAAGGTTTTAAATGCGGGCCGGATTACATTGATCCGACTTACCATACCGCCGTAACAGGCCGGCCTTCAAGAAATTTGGATAGTTGGATGTTCGGAAAAGATTTGTTAAAGGAAATTTATTTACGGGCAAGTGAAGACGCAGATATTTCCGTTATCGAAGGAGTAATGGGATTTTTTGATGGACATTCGCCGGAATCGGATGTAGGAAGTACAGCAGAAATTAGTACCCTTTTGAATTGCCCGGTAATTCTTGTTGTCGATTGTGGGAGTATGGCGAGGAGTGCAGCGGCTGTTGTGAAAGGGTTTCAAGCTTTTACAGAGAAGGCAAACATTGTTGGTGTTATCGCAAATCGTGTCGGTGGAGAGGGGCATTTTCACCTTGTCAAAACAGCCATTGAAAAAGAATGCCAAATTCCTGTCATTGGTTATGTAAATAGTGAGATTGATATATCTCTTCCGGAACGGCATTTAGGTCTAATTCCCTCCATTGAAAGAGGCGATTTAAACAGCTTTTTTGAAAAACTTGGTGAAATTGTTGCGAAAACGATTGATTTGAATTTACTGACTCAACTAGCAGAAGTACCGGCAATTACGAAGACAGGTTCTTCAATTTTTGATGTAAAGCGTGAAAAAAAGGTGAACATCGCCGTTGCAAAAGATGCGGCCTTTCATTTCTATTATCAAGAAAATTTGGATCTACTGGAATCATTTGGGGCAAATCTTTCTTTTTTCTCACCGTTAAATGGAGAAACAGTTCCCGATAATGTGGACGGTCTTTATATTGGAGGAGGCTTTCCGGAACAATTTGCAAAAAATTTATCAGAACAAACAGCAGTTAAACAATCAGTAAAAATGGCGATAGCTGACGGAATACCAACCATTGCAGAATGTGGTGGTTTTATGTTTTTAACAGAAGCAATTGAAACACATGATGGGAACCGATTTGAAATGGTTGGGGCGATTCCGGGAAAAACCGTTATGCAAAACCGATTAGCGGCAATTGGATATCGAGAAATAAAGGGGATGAATGGGAATCCTATTTTAACAGACGGGTTAACAGCAAGGGGACATGAATTTCATTACGCTGTTTACATTCCAAGCGGGGATGTCCCTTATGCGTATGAAACAGAAAGTACATATGGCAAAAAACACGAGGGCTACCAATCTAGAAATCTGGTTGCGGGATTTACCCATATCCATTTCGCCACCTGTCCGGAAATAGTTGAAAATTTTATAGCATTGTGCCGGACATGGAGATAGAAATTTATCTCACGGTTAATGTTTGTGCTTAGCAGTGAACAAAATACTTTTCTGTGATTATTTTTCAATGAAGGTATTGAGCGGATAATAAACAAACTACCTCCCTGTGACGTATTTATCAATGAAGGTGTTGAAATCGTTTAGCGCATAATGAAAAAAATACTCTCTGTGACAATATTAAAATTGTTTAAAGGATAATGAAACTAAACTACCTCCCTGTGGCGTGTTTATCAATGAAAGTGTTGAAATCGTTTAACGCATAATGTCTCTTTGTTACTGGTTGACAATCGTTGGACACGATTTTTAAAAATGATTGAATGAGGTGAGAACCTTGCGTATCGTTTCACTTTGTCCAAGTAATACAGAAATATTAGCTTGTCTCGGGTTAACCGCTCAGCTAATCGGTGTTGACCATTATTCTGATTGGCCGGCTGACGTTAAAAAACTGCCAAACCTCGGTCCTGATTTAAATATTAATATAGAGAAAGTGATCGAATTAAAACCGGATTTCATTGTCGGTTCTTTAAGTGTTCCCGGTATGGAAAAAGTTGTGGAACGTGTTAAAAGCTTAAATACACCTTTTCTCATACTCGACCCGCATCGACTGGGTGATATTTTCGATGATATTATTGAGGTAGGTGAGGCAACTGATCGTTATCAAAAGGCTTGCGATTTAGTAGATTGGATGAAAGAAAGGATTGAAGAAATCCGACAAAAATGCCCGAAAGCAAATCCGCCTCTTCGCCTCTATTGGGAATGGTGGCCAAAACCAGTCGTTTCTCCCGGTGGAAAAAATTGGCTCACTGATCTTTCGGAAATAGTTGGGGCAACAAATGTTTTTGCCGATATCCCGGAAGATAATGTGAAATCCGATTGGGCCGGAGTCATACAGGCAAATCCGGACTATACAATGGTTGTTTGGACAGGAATCCCTTTGAAGAATGTGAAAATCGAAAAAATCATCAACCGCCCCGAGTGGCGAGGGTATCCTTTTGCGAAAAGAGACAGGATCCATATTCTTGAAGAAGGCTGGTTTTGTCGCCCATCACCGCGATTAGTTACAGGTCTGGAACATTTAGCACATATTTTATATCCGGAAATTTTCCCTGAAGCCAAAAGTTTTATATAACCGGACTTTTGCTATTTTTATAGTGATGGGGAAAATTTGTTGTTATATGTCGATCCTTTACTTCAAAATTGGTTAATTGTGTAACTTGAGGTGCACGATCCTAAAGGCGGGTGGATTTTTCGTCGTCAAAAATTGGTGTTTTCCGACCTAAAATGGTGACGAGTTTGATTCTCGTCGCCAAAATAGAGCATTTTTCACTTCAAAACGGCGACGAGAACGAGGCTCGTCGCCAAAAATTGGTGTTTTCCATCTTAAAATGGTGACGAGTTTGATTCTCGTCGCCAAAATAGAGTGTTTTTCGTCTAAAAACGGCGACGAGAACAAGTCTCGTCGTCAAAAATTGGTCTTTTCCAACCTAAAATGGTGACGAGTTTGATTCTCGTCGCCAAAAAATAGTGTTTCTCGCCCCAAAATGGTGACGAGAACGAGGCTCGTCGCCAAAATAGGGTGTTTTCCAACCTAAAATGGTGACGAGTTTGATTCTCGTCGTCAAAATAGAGCATTTTTCACTTCAAAACGGCGACGAGAACGATTCTCGTCGCCAAAAAATAGTGTTTCTCGCCCCAAAATGGTGACGAGAACAAGGCTCGTCGTCAAAAATTGGTGTTTTCCGACCTAAAATGGTGACGAGTTTGATTCTCGTCGCCAAAATAGAGTGTTTTTCGTCTAAAAACGGTGACGAGAACGAGGCTCGTCGCCAAAAATTGGTGTTTTCCAACCTAAAATGGTAACGAGTTTGATTCTCGTCGCCAAAATAGAGTGTTTTTCGTCTAAAAACGGCGACGAGAACAAGTCTCGTCGTCAAAAATTGGTCTTTTCCAACCTAAAATGGTGACGAGAACGGACCTCGTCGCCAAAAACGAGCATTTTTCACTTCAAAACGGCGACGAGAACGAGGCTCGTCGCCAAAAATTGGTGTTTTCCGCCTTAAAACGGTGACGAGAACAAGTCTCGTCGCCAAAAAATAGTGTTTCTCGCCCCAAAATGGTGACGAGAACAAGTCTCGTCGTCAAAAATTGGTGTTTTCCGCCTTAAAACGGTGACGAGAACAAGTCTCGTCGCCAA
>ERZ1673768.28-NODE-28-length-40051-cov-22.276628_pt1 | contig 40051 bp, 31 predicted proteins | sample MGYA00580142_ERZ1673768 | MGnify/ENA primary metagenome ERZ1673768 (study PRJEB41219, sample SAMN04549649) | soil metagenome | isolation source: soil | place: USA: Texas, La Sal del Rey | collected 2008-06-23 ... | reverse complement strand
TTTGACGACGAGACCACTTCTCGTCGTCACTTTTGCTCGGGAAACTCCACTTTTTAGCGACGAGACCTGTTCTCGTCGCCGTTTTGGGGTGGAAAACTCACTTTTTTGGCGACGAGACTCTTTCTCGTCGTCACTTTTGGGCGAGAAACTCCATTTTTTGGCGACGAGACCTCTTCTCGTCACCCTTTTTGGGCGAAAAACACCATTTTTTGGCGACGAGACTCTTTCTCGTCGTCATTTTGAGCCGAGAAACTCCATTTTTTGGCGACGAGACTCTTTCTCGTCACCTTTTTGAGTCGAAAAACGCCATTTTTTGACGACGAGACCACTTCTCGTCGTCACTTTTGCTCGGGAAACTCCACTTTTTGGCGACGAGACCACTTCTCGTCACCTTTTTGAGTCGAAAAACGCCATTTTTTGGCGACGAGACCTCTTCTCGTCACCCTTTTTGGGCGAAAAACACCATTTTTTGACGACGAGACCTCTTCTCGTCAACTTTTTTGGGCGAAAATCTGGTTTTTTTGGCGACGAGACTCTTTCTCGTCACCACTTTGGAGTAAAAAACTCACTTTTTTGGCGACGAGACTCATTCTCGTCAACTTTTTTGGACGAAAAACTCCACTTTTTGACGACGAGACTCATTCTCGTCAACTTTTTTGGACGAAAAACTCCACTTTTTGGCGACGAGACCTCTTCTCGTCAACTTTTGTGAGCGAAAATCTGGTTTTTTTGACGACGAGACGCCAAGACGAGATGCCAAATCTTGCTTCGATAAACCGAAAACTTGCTCATAAAATCTCACATACTACATAAATAAGAGCAAGCTAACCGCCATGACCGCCATACCGGCAATCAGGCCGTATATGGATTTATGTGCTTCATCATATTTTTTGGCAGCGGGTAACAACTCATCTAATGAAATAAACACCATTATCCCCGCCACGGCAGCAAAAATAATACCGAACACTAAATCTGTTAAATAAGGCAGTAAAACTAAATATGCAACTAGAGCACCGAGTGGTTCGGATAAACCGGATAAAAAAGATAACTTGAACGCCCTCCTTTTACTCCCTGTTGCATAATATACCGGAACCGATACAGCGATGCCCTCTGGTACATTGTGAATAGCAATGGCAACCGCAATTGAAATACCTAATGTCGGATCTTGCAGAGCTGAGGCAAAAGTGGCAATCCCCTCTGGAAAATTATGAATCCCTATAGCCAAGGCTGAGAAAATCCCCATTTTCATTAAACCCGGATCGTCCGAAGTTAAGCCCGGTCTGTCCTTCATATCTTCAACTTTCCTTAATTCATGTGGATTATTCTGTTTTGGAATAAATTTATCAATTAAAGCAATCAATAACATACCGGCAAAGAAACTAATAACGGTAATCCAATTTCCTGCAGGGCTACCAAGTTCTGAGACCAGTGCGTTTTGTGCCTTTACAAAAATTTCAATCATAGAAACATAAATCATCACACCCGCGGAAAACCCTAATGCTAACGAAAGAAATTTTGTATTTGTGGTTGAAGTAAAAAATGCTAAGACACTTCCGATTCCGGTCGCCAAACCGGCCAATAATGTCAGACTAAAGGCGAATAATACATTTATATCCATCCTGGTTTCTCACCTCAATTCACAAAAATAATATGCTACTATTGTTTAAGAAATACAAAATTTCCCCTTAATGACTCATCTTATATTCCCATCTAAAAAGTTTGAGTCAACGAGAAAGATAAGTTGGAGGGACTTTTCACTTTAAGTATCGAGGCAAGAATTTTTCCTAATATAAACATTTAGTAGTGAAAAATTGATAGGATCATATGAATTATTTTATGACAAAAAAACCAGCCTATGCAAGACTGGTTTCTTTTGTTTAATGAAAAGCCACATTTGCCGTAGCTTTATAATGAAGTTTTAAAACCACCACTCTCAGACAAGTGGGTGTTTGCAATAGTGATCCTGCTTGCCCTCCAAGTCATATAGACAGAGATATGTCATTCACACTATATTCTCTTAAACTCCCTATAAATACTTAGGTGAAAAACTTAATTATTTATACGAACAATGCAGCTTACATTTTGATAATATACTATTCTCCCGTAAAATTCAATGGAAAATTTATGTTGGTTTGGGAGCGCTGTCATTTGTTTTTTAAAAATGTTGCCGGCATAATGACCGCAACTACTTCTCCTTTGGCACAAGGAATATCCCCAGCATATACCTCTGTTAAAACTTTCCATTTTTTTGGATGAATTTCCTCTACCATTCCAATAGCCTTTAATATCACGTTTTGTGGGGTCGGCTGTAAAAAGTCAACATGCAATGAACCTGTTACAAATCTTGGTGGTTCGGTACCGTCACCGAGTTCATGTCCATTTTTATAATGTAATGCTAATGATGCAGACCCTGTACTATGGCAATCAACAAAAGAAGCAAGTAAACCTCCGTAAACAAAACCCGGGATGGCTGTATGTTCCGGTTTTGGTTGATAATAGGTGACTGTTTTCTCTTCGGGTGTTAACCAACCTGTCCGAAAATGGTGACCTTTTTCATTTAGTCTGCCACACCCGTAGCACCATGCAATTTCTTCCCCATAATAATCTTGAACTGCCTGTTCGACCAATTCTTCCATATGAAATCCCTCCTTCTATAACATTATACGATAAACGATTAAGAATAATATATTCATAGTTAAAATTTTTCAAGGGATTCGGGAAAATTGGCTGTTTACCATATTACAATTACTTGTTTTCCTATTCCATAAAAATTTTGGTTGAAAAAGCTGAATTATATTCTCTTTTTCAAGACTCATTTTATATTCTCTTGATAGGTAAGTTTATTCAAATCTTTTTCTTTTGGAATAACATCGTTTTTACAATTGACAAAACCACTGTCAGAAACTAAGATTTAGTTAAAATGATAATTTCATATAAGAAATAGGTGGCTCATTTAAATATGAGTCTTAAAAGGGAAGTTCGGTGCAAATCCGACGCGGTCCCGCCACTGTAATTGGGAGTTCTCTATCGGATACCACTGTTTTCATAACGGGAAGGTGTAGAGAATGATGAACATAAGCCAGGAGACCTGCCTGTTTCAAACGCCATAACCCTACGTGGATATAGGGGGTGTGTCTGTTGCATTGAAAAAGTAGTTTAATATAACTTCATGCACAAATACATCTCCTCCATGAGATGTTTTTTTATGGCAAAAAACAACAAAAGGAGGAATGATTAGTGAATTTCGCAAACAGAGTGGGAAAAAGAATTTTCGTTTTTATCGCATTAATTTTACTGATTACCCAAAGTAGTATCTCTTCTTTACACCACGTTTTAGCAGATACACCTGAAAATAAGGTCAATGTTTCCGTTATGAAAGAAGATGGCAGCTTTTTGATCGAGCGCTCAGTCGTTGATTTTTCCGATGGGGATACGGCTGGTGATGTGCTAAAAAAGGCTGCAACCGATGTCACCTTTGAAGACTCCGATTATGGCCCTTATTTAAAAGCAATAAAGGGTGTTGTTGCTGAAGGAAACAAATATTGGGGATTTTTTGTAAATGGAATCGCTTCAAATACCGGTGTAATGGATACCAAAGTAAATCCGGGTGACCAGTTGTTATTTCGAGTAATTGATTGGACAAAGAACCCTACTGTACAACCAGAAGAGCTCTCATCAATTATTGAAAAAACAGCTGCTCATTTGCTTAGTAATAATTCTCTTGATTGGTATGGAGTCCTTACATTAAGCATTTTAAATAAAGATATTCCACAATCCATAATTGATTCAAAAATTAATGAAGTTGTGGCCAATAACGGTGAGTTTCGGAAAGTAACCGATTTGGAGAACACAATTATTTTATTAACTGCTGCCGGTAAAGATGCAACAAATATTGAAGGCATCAATTTAATCGACCTTTTAGTTACACACGAACGAATGATTAATCAGGGAAATAATGGGCCGATTTTCGCCTTATGGGCACTTGATAGTGGTAATTATACTATTCAAAATCCAAATGCCGAATGGACGAGGGAAAAATTAATTAACCATATAATAGGTGCTCAATTAGACAATGGCGCATGGTCCCTATACGGCCCGACTCCAAGCGTGGATATAACGGCAATGACACTGACGGCTCTGGCTCCTTATTCAAATCAGGAAAACGTAAAAGCAGCCATTGAAAAAGCTGTAGCCTGGCTCTCAGCGACTCAAACAGACACTGCCGGATACTACGATACTTTTAACGGTGGAGAATCAAGCGAATCGATTGCCCAAGTAATTGCCGGGTTATGTGCCAATAACATTGATCCAACCGGTAATCAATTTACAAAATCTGAGTTGAATTTAGTTCAGCGGCTTCTTCATTTTCAAAAGGATGACAATGGATTTGCCCATTTATTGACAGATGATTCAAATAGCATGGCAACGAATCAAGCATTTTTCGCATTAACCTATTATCAAAACTTTTTAAAAGGTGAAGTACCTAGTAAAGAACCAAATCAGCCTGAAGTACCCGAACCAACAACTCCTGAAACGATTTCACCTGAAGAATTTGCAACGGCTTTAAATAGTAGCCGTCAATACTTGCTTGACCATCGTGTTAATGATTTGTATAGTACCGTTGCATTTAATGCCTTAGGGGTTACGATTCCAAGTGATTATATTGATCAGTTAATAAACCAGGTTACTGCCAATAAAGCTGAATTTCGTAAAGTAACTGATTTAGAGCGTACTATTATCTCTTTAACTGCTGCTGGCAAAGATGCGACAAAGATCTCCGGCTATAACTTAATTGAACAGTTGGTTAATCATAAAAATATGACGAATCAAGGAAATAACGGGCCTATCTATGCCCTGCTTGCTTTAGATAGTGGTGGCTATCCTGTTAATGAAAAGGCTGACTGGACAAGAGAAAAGATAGTTGACTATATTGTAAAAACTCAACTTAATAACGGGGCATGGTCTTTAGCAGGAGAAACGCCCAGTGCAGATTTAACCGGGATAGCGATTGCTGCTCTTGCTCCCTATTCAGAAAATGAAAATGTTCAAGCAGCCATTGAGAAAGCTGTAGACTGGCTTTCCAGTAATCAAACGAGCTCAAGCGGATTTTATGATACTTTTGCTGGAGGAGAAGCAAGTGAATCGATTGCATCTGTCATTATCGGTTTATCAACAGCAGGAATTGATCCAACAGGCAGTGATTTTACAAAAGCAGAAGGAAACCTAGTCAAACGATTATTGGACTACCAAATTGCGGATGGCGGATTTACTCATCTTCTATCAGAACGTGAATCCAACCCAATCGCTAGCTCTCAGGCAACTTTGGCTCTCGCTGCATATCAGAAATATAAAAATAATCAAGGTTCTGTATTCCATCTCGTTGGCGACCTCGAACCGGTTCCAATAAAAAATTCGGTCGAAACAAGTAAAGAACAAGATCAACAGGTGAGCAAAATCGAAACAACAAAAGGTGCTGCCACAAATCTAAACGGTAAGGAGCAAAACAACTCAGAAAAGACATTGCCAGAAACTGCAACGAACACGTATCTCTTTCTATTCATTGGGATTATACTCGTTACACTTGCGGTCATGGTTACTATTTATCAGCATAGGAAAAAGGCTATTAGCAAGTAATTTTTACATGTAGAAGCATTTCGATTTGGTTTGCAAATTTGTTGAGCACTTATGTTATCAAGTAGTTTCAATATGTGTCAACATTTCAATTTGGGTTACCAAAATTGTTTATCAAGGACTTTAAACATGTATCAGCATTTCGTAGGGGTTCAATTATCTTAGAATCCGTAGACATCATGCTCTATCAGTAAACTGGACATGCCGCAAAGATAAGGATACTGGACACGAAAATTCTTTGGAGGCCCTACTTCAAAATCGAATTTATCCAGTAAGTGGTTCTTAATAAAGGAGGGCTATCGTGAGAAGCGGGAGCCCTCCTGTACAACCACTTAAGTAGAGAATCATGGTTTTGCAACTAATAAAGCCGTGAAGGGAATCCTATTCAACCATTCAAGGAGGGAGAATCATTGAAACTTTGCAAAAAAGCACTATTTATCCTTTTATCCGCCTTCATTTTATTGTTTGCAGTTGGTTGTCAAAAAGACAGTGCATTACCTGAAAATGAAACGCTTTCCGAGAAAACAACACTCGAAAAACCATCTAAAGAAAAGCATGAAATGAAAGGAAATAAGGACAACGGTTCAACAGAAGAGGGAAATTCAGAAAACAGTACAAAGGAAAATGAGGCAAAAGCTAATACAGAAAACAAACAATCAAATCCAAACACAGATAAAGTAACTGAGAATACAGGCAATAAGCAAGAAAATACCAATACCAACACAGCCAATAAATCGAATACCCAAACTTCTAAATCCGTTGAAAATAAAGGTGCAACACCAGCACCGAAAACTGAATCCGGGCAGCCAGTGAACGGAGGAGGACAAACTTCCGCACCCGCACCAAAACCGAAGAAGGATACCGTTACCGTATCGGTGAATGGTTACCAGGGACCAATAAATGCACCGATTCCAACGGTCTTTCTTTCCCCGACAGAGGTAGAAATTGAATCGGGATATACCGCACTCGATGCCACATTAAAAATTTTAAAAGACAAAAAGATACAGATTAGTGTCAGAGGATCGGGCGCAACTGCTTATGTCGAGGGAATTAACAACATATATGAATTTGACTATGGCCCACTAAGCGGCTGGTTAATCGAAGTAAATGATGTATTAATAGATAATAGCGCGGGGATTGAGTCAATAAAAAATGGTGATAAGATTGAATGGATCTATACATTAGACTACACGAAAGATACCACATACTAAAAATTTACAGGTGATAAATAATGATGATCAGTAAAAGACAGACAGTTGGAGGGGGCAAAGCTGATGGATAACGGATTCCGCTCTCTCCATCCTTTTGTCATATTTCTCTATTACGTTTTAGCCATTGCCATGATTATGCTCTATCAGCATCCATTTTTTTTGACCTTTGCATGCCTTCTTCTTGTGATTTTTAACTTTGTCTTAGATCAGGGAAAAATGCTAAAAAAATGGGTATCCATGATGATTGTTTTATCCTTGTTATTCCTTATTTTAACACCCTTGACGAATCATCGCGGCAGTCATATTTTGTTCTATCTATTTAACAGTGCAATTACATTAGAAGCATTGGTCCAAGGATTGCTAAATGCCTTGACCCTAATCGTCATTCTTACTCTAACGATTACTTTTAACTATTGCATGACTTCGGATAAATTTTTATTTTTATTTTCCAAGTGGATGCCAAAATGGTCTTTGTTAGTCATGCTTTCCGTTCGATTTGTTCCCTTGCTAAATAGAAGACTGATGGAAATCACAACCGTACAAAAAGGAAAGGGTTTGTCCGTCGCTTCCGGTCCTCTTAAACAAAGAATCAAACATGGTTTATTGCTTGTTCAAGTGTTACTCACTTGGTCACTGGAAGATGGTATTCAAACAGCTGACTCGATGTCAGCAAGGGCTTATGGATTACAAAAAAGAACGAAATATACCCCCTATAAACTACATATGAATGATGGTTTCATGATACTCATCCTGGCAGGTTTAACAGGCACCGGCATATTTGGCTGGTGGTTGGGTGATGGCGTCCTTACCCTAACACCATTTTTAGAACCAACCATTTTATATGGGCGTGAATGGGTATTTTTTACGATTTATGTTCTCATCATTGGATTTCCGCTAATTGTGGAAGGAAAGGAGGCTATACAATGGCAATATTGGAAACGGTAAAGGTAAGTTTTACATACCCGGATCAATTGCTACCAGCCCTCAATCAAGTTTCATTTTCTGTTGAACCCGGAGAGTTTATTGTCATTTGTGGGCCTTCCGGAAGTGGTAAATCAACTTTGCTCCGAATGGTAAAACAAGAAATTGCCCCCTACGGAGAGCGATCCGGCGAGATTTTTTATAATGGAAAAAAATTGACCGAATATGAACCTGTCAAAATCGCTAAAGAAATTGGAATGGTGTTTCAAGACCCTGAAAATCAAATCGTGATGGATCGGGTATTTGAAGAACTTATTTTTGGATTAGAAAACATCGGCATGCCGACGGAAACCATGCGAACAAAACTTGCAGAAATGGTCCATTTTTTCGGAATCAATCACCTTCTTGATAAGAAGATTCATCTTTTATCCGGCGGGCAAAAACAAATTGTCAATCTTGCCTCCGTTTTGCTAATGGAACCGCGGATTCTTTTACTTGATGAGCCAACAGCCCAACTCGATCCCGTGGCCGCAAAGGATTTCCTTCATATGGTAAAGCAAATGAATGATGAATTTGGAATAACAGTTCTTATTGTCGAACACCGATTGGAAGAAGTCTTTCCTTTAGCCGATCGGGTTTTCGTTTTCGACCATGGTTCGTTAAAAATATCCGGTCCACCAAAGGATGTGATTGCGAAAGTTTGGCAAGAACAGTACCGACCATTATTTCCTTATTTGCCAAGTACGGCATTATTATATTTGGAACACGCAGATAACTTACAAATTGTCGATATTCCTTTAACCGTCAAAGAAGGAAGGAAATGGGCTTCTCAACTGAAGACTCACCAGTTCGATACCTCCTTCAAAAAACAAGAAAATTATAATGAAAAACAGAACCCTATTCTGCAAGTAAAAAACATTTATTTTCAATATGAAAAAACAGGCAAAAAAATATTACAATCTTTATCTTTAACTATTAATGAGGGGGAATGGTTAACAATTGTTGGTGCCAATGGGACTGGAAAATCGACATTACTTAAGGTGATGGCCGGTCTTGAAAGTCCCCAGCGAGGGAAGCTAATTTATAACGGGAAAAAGTATTCAAAACCAATTTCCACTGATATTGCCTACTTACCGCAAAACCCGAAGCTCCTCTTTATACAAGATACCGTCCGAGGAGAATTAATCGAAACGGCACAGCAATTTCATCTTGAAAATTATGAAGAGAAAATAAATTGTTTGGTAGAGTTATTAGGAATTCAGTCCATCCTTGATCGTCACCCGTATGATGTAAGTGGCGGGGAAATGCAAAAAAGTGCATTAGCGTGTGTATTATTACCACAACCGAAAATACTCTTACTCGACGAACCAACGAAGGGACTCGATCCGGAAATGAAAGTTGCGTTAGGCAAATGGCTTAAATCGATGCAAAGCCGCGGCTTAACAATTGTAATGGTTACGCATGACATTGAATTTGCCGCACGTTTTTCTGACCGCAGTGCGATGATGTTTCAAGGAGAAATTACTGTCACTACTTCTACAAAAGACTTTTTTAAAGGTAATGCTTTTTATACAACGGTAGTTAATCGGATGACACGGGACGGAAACATTCCAGAGGTGGTAACAGTTGAGGAGGCTGAAGAAAAATGGGGTTCTCAGAAAATCAAAAACTAAAAAAACAGAAATATAAAAACTTGCTTATTGCTGGGTTACTAATCCTGTTAGCAGTCCTGCTCATCTTTGTACCATTATTGGTTGAAGAACAATATATGTTGGCAAGTATTCTATTTATGGTTTGTTCCTTTTTTCCTTTGATGATTAAGTATGAACATAAAAAGGTTACCAGTAAGGAACTCGTTTTAATCGCTATTCTTGGGGCAATTGCTGCCGTGAGTAGAGTACCTTTTGCCAGCATTCCAAGTGTCCAGCCAACTACCTTTGTTATCATTATGGCCGGCGCTGTTTTTGGGGCAGAATCTGGTTTTGTTGTAGGTGCATTAGCTGCTATCGTGTCAAATATTTTTCTTGGCCAAGGACCTTGGACACCTTGGCAAATGTATGCCTGGGGAATGGTTGGCTTTGCTGCCGGGCTTTTAAAAAACACTTGGGTTATGAAAAGTTCAGTAGGACGCTCGATTTTTGGCTTTATCACCGGCTTTTTATTTGGATGGTTTATGAATCTTTGGGTTGTACTGACCTTAATGAATAGTTTTAATTGGGCACAGTTTATCGGGTTTTATACGGCTAGTTTCTATTTTGACTTGGCCCATGCTTTATCAAATGTTTTCTTTTTACTTGTATTTTCGCAAAGCTGGCTAAAGATTTTAAAAAGATTTCAAAAGAAATATGGTTTGTTGACAGCATACGGATAAGATGAGCGAATGACCCCCTCTTACCGGCATCTTGTACTTCACGAATGGGGTTAACCGAAATACTGACACCTTGATGGTTTGTAGCTTTTGATTTAGACGACAATAGAACGAACAGGTACATTACCTTTTTGGTGGTATTTTACTCAGAGTCAGAACAATGGGGAATCTTTCCAAATCCATTGGATCAAGCTTTTAAATCATAAAGGGGCACATCCATAAGTCAAAAAATGACTTTGCGGACAGCCCCTTCATTTCATTTGATGCCGTTTAAACGCTTCTATAAATAATTGGGGATCTGAATGTAAATGATACGTATAAACACCATGGTTTGTATGCAAATACAAAGTGCCCCCTTCACTTCCAAAGGGTTTATAGGAAAGGTCGAATATAGTTTCTAAGGGGAAATCATGATACCGGGTCACAAGTTTATCTTTATATAAGTACATATATCGTTCCTCTTCAATGTACTTTTGTTGGAATCCAATGTAATCGACTTCACGCTGAACCTTTATATATTTTAGCACCGCCAAGATTTCCCCCATAGATTTACCTCCTCGAAATATGACAATCACCTGTATTGCTAAAGGTATCTTTAGTTTATCAAGAACAAACTTCCTTTTCAAAGATGTTACTCTGTGAAAAAAACTCGGCGGTTGCCGAGTTTTTTTGTAGATATATTAGCATGTATAAAATACTGATGAATAGCCTTCAGACAAGTTTAGCTTCGAGTGCTCTTCCCTTTCTTACAAAAGGATTTGCATGTAAAAATACTGGTAAGCAGCCTTTAGACAAATTTTAACCTAGCTCCTAGCACCACCCGTCTGCTTTTCTTATTCTCCCAATTCTTTTTTATATTGCTCAAATTCCTTGCTTGTACAACGAACCCAATGGTGAGGTCGAATTTCGCGGAACTTTGGTTCTTCACTTGTATCATGAATTGATGGATCATAGGTTATTCGCTTACGACTCCGTTCATATTCAGGATCCGGCAGCGGTATCGCTGACAGTAATGATTTTGTATATGGATGGACCGGATTTTTATATAATTCATCACTATCTGCTAACTCTACCATATGTCCAAGATGCATAACACCAATCCGATCACTAATGTATTTAACCATGGAGAGGTCATGAGCAATGAACAAATACGTTAATCCATGTTCTTTTTGAAGTTTTTTCAATAAATTTACGACTTGTGCTTGAATCGATACATCCAAAGCAGAAATCGGTTCATCACAAATAATTAATTCCGGTTCTACGGCAAGGGCACGGGCAATGCCAATCCGTTGCCGTTGACCGCCACTGAATTCATGCGGAAAGCGTGTCGCATGTTCTTTATTCAAACCAACCGCTTCTAACAGTTGTTCCACTCTTTCTTTCCGTTCTTTTTCATTTTTTGCAAGGTGATGGACATCTAATCCTTCCGCAATAATATCCAATACAGTCATCCGGGGGTTGAGTGATGAGGATGGATCTTGGAAAATCATTTGCATTTTTCGGTTAAATTTCAATTTTTCCACTCTTGACTTTTTCGCATGAACATTTTCTCCGTGGAATAATACTTCTCCATCCGTCGCATCGTAAAGTCGGATAATTGTCTGACCGGTAGTCGATTTACCACTACCGGATTCTCCAACTAACCCGAATGTTTCTCCTTTATAGATATCAAAAGAAACATCATCAACAGCTTTAATTATTTTTTTCCGTCCGGCAGGGAAATATTTTTTCAAATGCTTGACTTCGAGAATTTTTTCCGTCTTGTTCACGATCATTCTCCCCCTTTCTTACCGGTTTTGGCAAAGCCTTCAATTCTCCGTCTTACGGACTCAGGCATTTCAATTTTCGGTGCATTTTTATGAAGTAACCAAGTTGCCGCATAATGTGTATCCGACACTTTAAACATCGGCGGTTCCATCACCGCATCGATTTCCAAGGCAAATTCGTTCCTTGGTGCAAAAGCATCACCCTTTGGTGGATTCAACATATCCGGCGGTGTACCCGGAATGGTATAAAGTTCTTCATTATCTGCATCCAATGTCGGCATGGATCCAAGTAAACCCCAAGTATATGGGTGTTTCGGGTTATAGAAAACATCGTCGACCGTTCCGATTTCAACAATTTTTCCGGCATACATTACCGCGACCCGGTCTGCTACATTAGCCACAACCCCTAAGTCATGGGTAATAAAAATAATGGATGTTTTTGTATTTCGTTGAATTTCCTTCATTAGTTCGAGAATTTGGGCTTGAATCGTTACGTCCAGCGCTGTTGTCGGTTCATCGGCAATTAATATTTTTGGGTTACATGCAAGGGCGATGGCGATGACAACCCGTTGCCGCATACCACCGGAAAATTGGTGCGGGTATTGATTTACCCGAATTTCCGGATGTGGAATGCCAACTTGATCCAAAAGTTCAATTGCCTTTTTCTTTGCTTCTGCACGATTCATGCCTTGATGTTTGATTAAACCTTCAATAATTTGATTCCCGATTTTCATTGTCGGGTTTAATGAAGATAACGGATCTTGGAAGACCATCGATATTTCTTTTCCACGGATTTTTTGCATTTCCTTTTCGGATTTTTTTACTAAATCCTCTCCCTGAAAAAGGATTTGACCGCTTTTAATAATCCCTGCCGGTTTGGGAAGAAGCCCCATTAATGTCGAAGAAGTTACCGATTTTCCCGAACCGGACTCTCCAACGATAGCCAATGTCTCTCCTTCATTCAGGTCAAAACTTACACCTCGAACAGCTTGTACTTCACCGTTGTAGGTGTTAAATGAAACACTTAAATCTTTCACTTCCAATAGTTTACTCATTTAAAGACACCTACCTTGATTATTTATGCATTTTCGGATCAAACGCATCACGAAGACCATCACCTAAAATATTAAATGTGATCATGATGAGCGAAATTAAAATCGCCGGATAAACCAATAAATGCGGGTAGATCCGTAAGTTTTGGAACCCGATATTGATTAAAGAACCTAACGATGCATTTGGTGGAACAATCCCTAAACCGATAAAGCTTAAAAATGCTTCGAAAAATACCGCACTTGGAATCGAAAACATCGTGTTAACAATAATAATCCCACTGATATTCGGCAATAAATGCTTTCTAATAATAGAACCGTTCGATGTACCTAACGTTCTTGCAGCTAATACAAACTCCTGATTCTTTACCTTCATGACTTCACCGCGAACAATCCGCGCCATACCGGTCCATCCGGTTATTGCAAGGGCGATGACAATTGACATAATCCCCGGTTGCATGAATAACATCATTAATAAGATAATAACTAGGTTTGGAATACCGACAAGCACTTCAATAACCCGTTGCATATAATTATCTACTTTTCCGCCAAAGAAACCGGAAATCCCACCATAAGTAACACCAATTAAAAGGTCTAAAATAGCTGCAACAAAGGCAATAATTAAAGAAACCCGGGTTCCTAACCAAAGTCTTGTCCATTGGTCACGGCCTAAATGGTCCGTACCTAACCAGAAATACTGATCTCCCATACCTTTTGCATCATATACGTGATAAGTAGCTTCTACTTCGGCTGAATTTCTTTCGCCATTTCCTTTACTTTTCACTTTAAAATCTATAAATTTTTCTTGATTATCAAAACGGGCAATTGCTTTCCTCTTTGCCTCTTCCACAGTAGAACCTTTAAAATCATCGGTTAAAGTACCGTCAAATCCAAGCCACGATATTTTTTCTAAACCCGGTGCATGCGGCGGTAATTTTGCACGACTTAAATTTTGATCATCATTTCCGTATTCAGACATATGCGGACCAACGATACTCATAATTATAATAATGATCAGTAAAATGAGACTGATGATCGCAGGTTTATTTTTTAATAATGTTCTTCTTGCCTCTTGCCCGAATGTTCGACTAGGTTTAGAAATTGTCTCACTTGTATCTTCTTTCCGTACCAGAGGTTTAAATAATTCTTTCGGCAGATTGTTTAAATTGTTGTTCTCCATATTATTTATTCCCTCCAGTCACTCGAATTCTTGGATCAATTAATCCGTAAAGGAGGTCAACGATTAAAATAATAACGATAAAGGCAAATGCATATAAAAGGGTTGTCCCCATAATTGTCGGATAGTCATTGACCAGAACTGAGGAAACAAATTGCTCCCCAATACCCGGTATTGCAAAAATTTGCTCAATAACCATAGATCCGGTCATTATGTTTACAGCCATTGGTCCGATAACCGTTATTAATGGGATAAGTGCGTTTCGAAATCCGTGTTTCCATACCCGACCAGCTTGACCAATCCCTTTAGCTTTAGCAGTAAGCATATAGTTAGATCCTAATACTTCAACCATCTCAGTTCTGATAAACCTTGCTGCTGTTGCTAATGGTGTAATTGCCAATGCAATTGTCGGTAAAATCGTATGTTCAGGTTCACCCCAGAGAGCTACCGGAAACCATCCTAGTTCAACTGCAAATACATATTGAAGAAGTCCGGCAAATACAAAGGAAGGAATAGAAGTACCCAGTACAGCGATTATTGTTGAGGTATAATCCAGAAAACCATTATGGAAAACAGCAGCAATCAATCCTAATGCGATACCTAAAATCGTTCCAATCACCATGGCTTGAAAACCTACAAGTGCTGATGGCCCTATTCGATCCAATAATATTTGGGTAACCGGGGTATTATCAAATTTAAAGGAAATTCCTAAGTCCCCTTGGACAAGTCCGGTCAAATAACGAACATATTGAACCGGAACCGGATCATTCAACCCGTATTTTTCTAAGACGATTGCTTTTTGTTCTTCACTCAATTTATCTTCTGCATTCAACGGACTTCCAGGTAACATTTTCATGAGGAAAAATGAAAGTGTTGCAATAATAAATAGTGTTACAATCATATATCCTAAACGACGTAGAATATAGCGAGCCATTTTGCCACCTCCTAAAAAGTAAAAAAAATAAATGTTCTCTATTATATGAAATTTATAGTTACATGAGGAAAGAGAGCGCACGCCAACATCTTGGCATACACTCTCTAATTTTAATTCCAATTCAATATATTAATAAATATATTTTTTTATTTATTCAATATAAGTCCATTTCCACTCATAGTCAGCACCAAATTTATTGGCAATAATGTTATGAACTTTTGGTGAACTTAATAGAGCCAATGAACGTTGATACATAGGGACAATTGCTGCATCTTCAAACAAGATTTTTTCTGCTTGTAACATAGCTTCATAACGTTTGTCTTGGTCATTCGCTAATGTTGTTTGAACATCTTGAAGCAGTTTATCATATTCCGGATTTGAATAACCCATTTTGTTGTTTCCGCCATCGGTAATCCATAGACTTAAGAAGGTATATGGATCTAGGTAGTCCGGACCCCAACCGGCAAATTGGATATCATAGTCTTGAGCTGTATCAGCATCAATTCTTTGTTCGAATGGAACGTTTTTAATCGTAATTTCCAATCCCGGCAAGTTTGTTTTTAATTGATTGGCAATGTATTCGTTAAAAACTTTTGCCGTTTCCGTATCATCACCCATAAATTCCAGCGAAATACTGTCAACACCAAGTTCTTTCAAACCTTGTTCCCAATATTTCTTCGCTTCTTCTTTATTATAGACAGCTAAATCACCGTTTTGTTCACGGAAATCTTTACCAGTACTCGGTACTTCCACAAAATCTTTTGGTATTAACCCGTTGGCAGCGATTGAACCGTTATTGAGAATTTCATTAACGCCGGCTTCTTTATCGACTGCCATCATGATTGCTTTCCGAATATTGACATTTGCCAATGGTGTTTTTTCACCGTTACGTACTTGATTTAGTTTTAAATAGAATACGGTAGGTTGCGGAATGGTGATATAATCATCATTGGAAGAATACATGTCAACTAAATCTGAAGATAAACCTGCACGGTCCACTTCGCCTTTTTCATATAAATCGACACCAGCTTGCGGGTCTTTCACGACAACGAAAGTAATTTTGTCTAATTTAACGGAATCTTTATCCCAGTAATTTTCGTTTTTTACAAGTTCCCATTTATTAGCAGTACTTGTCCATTTTTCTAACGTAAATGGTCCGTTGAATACTAATGTTTCGGTACTTGTTGCATATTTATCACCTTGTGCCTCAACGAATTTTTGATTCATTGGCAGGAAGGTTCCGAAAGTTGTAAGTGATTCAAAGTAAGGTGTAGGGTTTTCTAATTCAACGACTAAAGTATGGTCATCTTCTGCCCGCACACCCAGTTCTTCAACAGCTACTTCGCCTTTGTTAACGGCTGTTGCGTTTTTAATAACGCCGCCCATCATATATGGACCATATTCTGAACCTGTTGCCGGGTCAACTGCACGGCGCCATGCATATACGAAATCATGCGCTGTTACAGGGTCACCGTTAGACCATTTGGCATCTTCACGTAATTTAAAAGTCCAAGTTAAACCATCATCGGATACTTTATGATCGATTGCCATTCCATCTTCAAGTTTCCCGTCTTTTCCTAAGCGATATAAACCTTCCATTGATTCGCTTAAGAATTGAAAGGCATACTGGTCAGTTGCCATTGAAGAATCCATTGTCGGAATTTGATCACTATTCATTAAACGTAATACTTGTTCAGATGATTTATCAGTGTCTCCTGATCCTTTCCCTGAACTTTCATCTGATTTACCGCCACAAGCCGCTAAAACTGTGCTTACTAATAGTAAAGCAGCCAGTAGCAGTGACCACTTCTTCTTCTTCTTCATAAAAGATAGCCCCCTATATTTTAATCTTCTGAATTTTGGGACTGGACGTCCCTAGTAATGATGGTATATTACGAAGTATACAGTTAATTATTATTTTTGTAAAGAGAAAATTAAATATTAGTATAAGGTTTGTCGTGATTATTCGTAATTTACCAAATTAGGTGTTTTATGGTTGAATTGGTATAGATAAAATAATAGTATTGTTTAACAAGATTTGTAGGAAGTAGTTTTCACTAATCTGTACGTGGTATAATGACAGCGACTATTTAAAATAGGTGAAATCAATGAAAGAGAAATTACAACTAGGTTGATTTAAAATATTAGTATAGTTTAACAAGATTTGTAGGAAGCAGTTTTCACTAATCTGTACACATGGAATAATGACAACAACTACTTAAAATAGGTGAAATCAATGAAAGAGAAACGACAAGCAGGTTTATTTTTGGTGAATATGGCAGTTATTCTCGTAGTTTTTTTCTTTGGGTCCGAACATACTTTAATCAGTTTCATTAATACCGTGTTTTACATCGGGTTGATTTATGTGGTAACTGTCTTGTTCATGTTCACGGTAAAGGGCGGTTTTTTTGACGGGCTTGTCTTTGGTTTTAGGCGATATAACCATATTATGTTTAAAAGAAAAGATTATTTGGAGGAATGGAAGAAAAAACCTCTTCCGTCAGAATCGTTCAATATCCGATTATACCGATTATTACAATTTCAATGCTATATGCTAGTAGGAGGGTTAATTGTTCTACTTATCATATATTACATGGTTCGATAACTTTAGGGAGAACTCAGCCATAAATATATTTTTAACTGACTACTAAATGGGATAGTAGTTAATTAAACTATTGAAAGAGGTTAGTTTCCATAATCGATCTAAAAATGCCCGGCTTCCACAAACATCGGAAACCGGGCATTTTCATTATATCTATTCTATTATTCTAGTGATTATTTTCCGGCTACAGCAGCTTCTACTTCACTCATCGAGATGCCCAATGCTTTTGCCACCCCTTCACCATAAGCCGGATCCGCTTTGTAGCAGTTTGTAATATGACGTAATTGAACTTCTTTTGTCGTTCCTTGCATATTACGGGCTGTATTTTCAAATAATCTTTGTTGCTCTTCCGGTGTCATGAGGCGGAACAATTTACCCGGTTGTTCATAATAATTGTCATCATCTTCACGAAAATTATGATAATCAGCAGTACCGAAAATATCTAGAGCCGGTTCCTGATGTTCCGGACTATCTTCCCACTCACCGTAGCTGTTCGGATAATAAGAAACGGATCCTCCTTCAGCCGCATTGAAAATTCTCATTGCACCGTCACGATGATAGGGATGGAAGTTTTTCGCATTTTTTGGATAATTTACCGGAATTTGCCAATGATTTACTCCTAATCGATAGCGTTGGGTATCCCCGTAAGAGAATAGACGTCCTTGCAACATTTTATCCGGGGAAAATCCAATACCCGGCACAATGTTTGTAGGTGCAAATGCTGCTTGCTCTACTTCGGCAAAATAGTTTTCCGGGTTGCGATTTAATTCAACCACACCGACTTCAATTAATGGGAAGTCTTTTTGATACCATACTTTTGTTAAATCAAACGGGTTATATGGTAGATTGCGAGCTTCCTCTTCGGTCATGACTTGAATGTACATAGTCCATCTCGGATAATCACCACGTTCGATAGCTTCATATAAATCTCTTTGATGGCTGTCACGGTCACGGCCGATTAATTCTTGTGCTTCTTGATCGGTTAAGCATTTAATTCCTTGTTGTGTTTTGAAGTGGAATTTTACCCAAATGCGTTCATTATCTGCATTAAACATCGAATACGTATGACTGCCAAACATATGCATATGTCTGTAGCTTGCCGGGATACCACGGTCACTCATGGTAATCGTCACTTGGTGTAAAGCTTCAGGTAGAGAACTCCAGAAATCCCAGTTTGCCTGCGCACTATGCATGTTTGTTTTTGGGTCACGTTTGACTACGTGGTTTAAGTCAGGGAAACGTTTAGGATCTCTCATGAAGAATACAGGTGTGTTATTACCAACAAGATCCCAATTTCCTTCTTCTGTATAAAATTTCATGGCACAACCGCGAATGTCCCGCTCGGCATCTGCGGCCCCCCGTTCTCCGGCTACCGTTGAAAAACGAATAAACATATCTGTTTTCTTACCAACTTCAGAGAAAAGAGCTGCCTTTGTATATTTCGTAATATCATTTGTTACAGTAAATGTTCCGTATGCACCCGAACCTTTTGCGTGCATTCGCCGTTCCGGAATGACTTCCCGGTCAAAATGAGCTAATTTTTCAATAAACCAATAATCCTCCATCAAAAGCGGGCCACGTGGACCTGCCGTTTTCGAATCCTGATCATTTGGCACCGGAGCACCGAAAGCTGTTGTCAGTTTTTTCTTTTCACTCATCCTATGTACACCCCCAAAGTTTTTAAACTGATTAATAGCTATACTATATCATAATTATTTTTACTTTACAATTATTATAACTTAAAAATCGCAAACCCCTTATTTCGACAAAATCAACCAATTATTTAGGTCCTTATTTTAATATAATACTTATTAGATCAAGTGTCAGGCGGGATTACACTAAAAAATATTAAAATCGCGTTATTCTCATTTATTCATTTTTATTGATAATAAACCTAACTTTACTTTCACTTATTTTTTGTATAATAATTTCACAAGGATGAATTTTATCTTGATATTTTTCGGATATGTTGATAATATGAAAGAGCAATATTTTTGGAAAGCTAATATTCAAAATAGTGAGTCTTTCCAAGCAGATAATTTTTGACCACTTCCTGATAGGGGAGTTAAGGCCACGGACAGCCGGGTCAAATGCCGATTGGTAGCTTCGGTTGCCTTATTGATTGAGTTTAAAGCTCAAATTTTATAAGTTGGTTACTTTACAACCGGTGCAGGTGCACATCAACTTGTGAAACGATCAATAAGAGTGGTAAAAGTAATTATTTGCTATATAGACTCTGATCTTATGAAGAAATTTTGAATATTAGAGAACTTCCAAACGACCGGCCTTATGAGAAGTAGATGGTAAATCTTAATTGAATTTTTATTTGGATGATTCTTTAATATTGACTTTAATCTTCAAGCAAGTGTTGTGCGCGGCGCCGCGGTTTACACTTGCTTTTTTATTATTTTATAAACAAAATCCAATCAGTAAGGAGAAATGAAAATGGGAAAAGCGCTTGTTATCGGTGCAGGTGGCGTTGCATCTGTTGCCATTCATAAAATGGTTCAAAACAGTGATGTATTTGAAGAAATTTGCATTGCCAGCCGGACAAAAGCTAAATGTGATGCGTTAAAAGAAAAATTAGACGGCGGGAAGACAAAAATTACGACAGCCCAAGTGGATGCTAACAATGTAGACGAGCTCATTACTTTAATTAAACAAGTTAAACCGGACATTGTCGTAAATTTAGCACTTCCATATCAAGATTTAGCAATTATGGATGCTTGTCTGGCAACAAAAACTCATTATTTGGACACAGCTAACTATGAACCGGAAGATACGGCAAAATTTGAATATAGCTGGCAATGGGCTTATCGTGAACGTTTTGAAGAAGCGGGAATTACCGGCTTGTTAGGAAGCGGCTTTGATCCGGGTGTAACAAGTGTCTTTACTGCCTATGCTTTGAAACACCACTTTGATGAAATCGAGTATATCGATATTCTTGACTGTAATGCCGGCGATCACGGTTATCCATTTGCAACAAACTTTAACCCGGAAATTAATATTCGGGAAGTTTCTGCTAACGGGCGTTACTGGGAAAACGGCAACTGGGTAGAAACAAAACCGATGGAAATTAAGCGGGTTTATGACTTCCCGGAAATCGGCGAAAAAGATATGTATTTACTGTATCACGAAGAGCTTGAATCACTAGCCAAAAACGTACCCGGACTTAAACGGATTCGCTTCTTTATGACGTTCGGACAAAGTTACCTCACTCATCTTAAAGTGCTTGAAAATGTCGGCATGACTTCCATTGAGCCGATTGAATTTGAAGGAAAACAAATAGTGCCGCTTCAATTTTTAAAAGCCGTTTTACCGGATCCGGCATCTCTCGGACCAAGGACAAAAGGAAAAACAAATATCGGCTGTATTTTCCGCGGCAAAAAAGATGGAAAAGAAAAAACCTACTATCTATATAATGTCTGTGACCATGAAGAATGTTATCGTGAAGTCGGTTCCCAAGCCGTATCCTATACCACAGGGGTACCGGCCATGATAGGTGCCATGATGGTATTGAACGGATATTGGAAAAAACCGGGCGTTTGGAACTTAGAAGAATTAGATCCGGATCCGTTCATGGATGCATTAAACAAATGGGGACTCCCGTGGAAAGAAAGTTTTGATCCGGAGTTAGTGGACTGATGAGATTTGAAGAATTACCAACTCCTTGTTATGTCGTTGATGAAAAGCTTTTGGAAAACAACTTAAAAATCTTAAACGGGGTAATGGAGCGGACAGGTGCTAAAATTGTTTTGGCGCAAAAAGCATTCTCTATGTTTAAATTGTATCCGCTCCTCGCCAAGTACTTGAACGGAACAACGGCAAGCGGCCTATATGAAGCCCGGCTCGGATATGAGGAAATGGGAAAAGAAAATCATGTCTTTTCCCCGGCCTACCGTGATGATGAAATGGATGAAATTGTTTTGATTTGCGATCATATTATTTTTAATTCTTTCTCACAGCTGGAGAAGTTTAAAGATAAAGTTTTGAAGGCCGGTAAAAAAGTTGGGTTGCGCATTAATCCGGAATGTTCCACACAAGATGGGCATGCCATCTATGATCCATGTTCACCCGGATCCCGCTTAGGGGTAACAGTCGACCAGTTTCGCCCTGAATTGTTGGAAGGTGTTTCCGGGCTTCATTTTCACACCCTCTGCCAACAAAACGCTGATGATCTGGAAACGACATTACATGCGGTTGAAGAAAATTTTGGCCAGTGGTTGCCCCAAATGGAATGGATTAACTTTGGCGGTGGACATCATATTACAAGAGAAGATTATGATATCCCGTTACTTGAAAAATGTATTAAGAGGATGCAAGATACGTACGGTTTGGAAGTCTATCTTGAGCCGGGGGAAGCTGTAGCACTTAACGCCGGGTATTTAGTAACAACTGTCCTTGATACAATCAAAAACGGAATCGATATTGCCATTCTTGATACATCGGCTACTTGCCACATGCCAGATGTATTAGAAATGCCTTATCGTCCACCGTTGTTCGAGTCTGGTGAGCCGGGTGAAAAGCTATATACGTACCGACTTGGCGGACCTACTTGCCTTGCCGGTGACATCATTGGTGATTACTCGTTTGATCAACCATTAAAACCCGGCGATCGCCTGATTTTCGGTGACATGGCCATCTACACAATGGTGAAAAATACCACTTTTAACGGTATGCCACTCCCGACTATTGCGGTTAAAAAGAAGGACGGCGATTGTGAAATCATCCGCCAATTCGGATACGAAGATTTTAAGATGAGGTTATCATAAATTTGCAAGAGGCTTTCCGGAAGTAATGGGGCACTTCCTTTTAGAAAGCCTCTTTTTTCATGCGCTTAACGTCAAACTTCCGGTAAGGCAAATTTGTCCTACTAACAGCCACTGAGAATCTCTACTGATTGAAGTTTTCACTTTATTCGCGGGCTATAATTTTCCTTCAGCCATCAATCCTCATATATGTATGGTAATTTTATTTAAAACAGTCATTGTAATGTTAATTCATGTTATTTAACAATATAATTTTTTTATTATACAATAATTATGATGAGAAATTTTCAAGTTATAACTTTTCTCAAATTTGTACAAACTTAATAATACAGGGAAATTGTACTACCCGGGCCTTTTGTTTGACAAATATATTTACTATTATATAATAATTATTGTAAAAGAAATTTGTTATGTGCTTCACAAAATTTTCCCATATTTTTACAGAATTCTAAAATATTCTCAATAATACATAGGAGGTATTTATTATGTCATTAGTAGGAAAGCAAGTATTACCATTTAAATTACAAGCATACAAAAACGGCGAATTTGTAGAAGTAACGGAAGAAGATTTCAAAGGACATTGGAGCATTTTATGTTTCTATCCGGCAGATTTTACATTTGTTTGCCCGACTGAACTCGAAGACCTCCAAGAACATTATGCGACTTTCAAAGATCTTGGCGTTGAAGTTTATTCCTGTTCAGCCGATACACATTTTACTCATAAAGCTTGGCATGACCATTCCGATGCCATTAGTAAAATTGAATATACGATGATTGGGGACCCTTCCCATAAACTTATCGAAATGTTTGATGTCCTAAGGGAAGAAGAAGGTCTTGCAGATCGTGGAACATTCATTATCGATCCGGATGGTGTCATTCAAGCAGTTGAAATTAATGCAGACGGTATTGGACGTGATGCAGCCAGCCTAGTTGACAAAATTAAAGCAGCTCAATATGTTCGCACACATCCTGGTGAAGTTTGTCCGGCAAAATGGAAAGAAACTGGAGAAACGCTGAAACCGAGTCTTGACCTTGTCGGAAAAATTTAAGGAGTGCTTATAAATGATACTAGATGCGGATATTAAAGCACAATTACATCAATATCTTCAGTTAATGGAGAGCGATATCATCATTAAAGTAAGTGCGGGTTCTGATAAAGTATCAGGTGACATGCTGGATCTTGTTGACGAGCTGGCTACGATGTCACCGAAAATTAAAATTGAACATACTACTTTACAAAGAACACCAAGCTTTAGTGTGAATCGTGTGGGAGAAGATACCGGAGTTGTTTTTGCCGGTATTCCTTTAGGCCATGAATTTACTTCACTTGTGCTTGCGCTATTACAGGTAAGCGGTCGACCGCCAAAAGTTGAACAAAAACTGATCGACCAAGTTAAAAGCTTAACCGGTGAATATCATTTTGAAACATTCGTCAGCTTAACTTGTCATAATTGTCCTGAAGTTGTTCAGGCTCTAAACATCATGAGTGTCCTTAACCCGAATATTACACATACAATGATTGACGGTGCGGCTTACAAAGAAGAAGCCGAAAGTAAAAACATTATGGCGGTGCCGACTGTTTTCTTAAACGGCGAGGAATTTGGCAGCGGCCGGATGTCACTCGAAGAAATTCTGGTCAAACTTGGGAAAACATCGGACCCATCTGAGTTTATGAATAAAGATCCGTTTGACGTTCTCGTTGTCGGCGGTGGTCCTGCCGGTGCGAGTGCCGCTATTTACGCTGCAAGGAAAGGAATTCGTACCGGAATTGTGGCAGAACGATTCGGCGGTCAAATCATGGATACCAAGGGCATTGAAAACTTTATCAGCGTAAAATACACTGAGGGTCCGCAACTTGCTGCCAGTTTAGAAGAGCATGTAAAAGAATACAATATTGATATAATGAACTTGCAACGGGCAAAACGTTTAGAAAAGAAAGATAACCTTGTCCATATTGAATTGGAAAACGGCGCAGTTTTAAAAAGTAAGACAGTCATTCTTTCAACCGGTGCACGTTGGCGCAATATAGGCGTACCAGGTGAAGAAGAATTCAAGACAAAAGGTGTTGCCTATTGCCCGCATTGTGACGGTCCGTTGTTTGCCGGAAAACATGTTGCGGTCATCGGTGGTGGAAATTCCGGGATTGAAGCGGCAATTGATCTCGCAGGAGTTGTTAAACATGTGACCGTTATTGAATTTATGCCGGAATTAAAAGCCGACCAAGTACTTCAAGATCGTCTTCACAGTTTATCAAATGTGACAGTGATTACAAACGCCCAAACGAAAGAAATCACCGGAACTGATAAAGTAAACGGGCTAACTTATATTGACCGGACAACCGGAGAAGAACACCATATTGAGCTAGCTGGTGTCTTTGTTCAAATCGGTCTTGTTCCCAACACCGATTGGTTAGAAGGTACGGTTGAACGAAATCGCATGGGTGAAATTATTGTTGATAAGCGTGGTGCAACCAATATCCCGGGTGTCTTTGCTGCCGGCGACTGTAGTGATAGTCCATATAAACAAATTATCATTTCCATGGGATCCGGTGCAACGGCGGCCCTAGGAGCATTTGATTATTTAATCCGAAATTAACCCGGAAACTAATATAGTAGGATGTAAAAACCGTTATACTGCTTATTCTGTAGTATAACGGTTTTTTTATATTTTTATTCTTTCTATGTGTTTTTGGTGTCTGACTTCGTAATGTTATTCATTTACAATTGGTAATATACCCTTTTTATGATAATACAACAGGAAGCGGATCGCCTAAAACGAGTTCATCGACTTTTACAATTGCGTCATATGCTAAAATTTGCACACCTTGTTCCACTGCTTTTAATAAAGCTTCTGTAAAAGTTTTATCCATTTCTTTATTAGGAGTAAAAGTGGAGCAACCTTTCATTTGTACGACAAACAAGATAGTTCCGCTGTATGCCTTTTGTACGGCTTTTACCATCTCCAATATATGTTTTGTCCCTCGTAACGTCGGTGCATCCGGAAATAGTGCCAACCCGTTCTTTTCCAATGTGACACCTTTTACTTCAATAAAGCCGCTTTCATTTCCCTTTTCAAAATAAAGATCGAACCGGGAATCGCCAAACAGAACTTCCCTTTTCACCGTGTTTACCATTCCGAGTTCTTTCACCTTGCCCGCTGTAATTGCCTCAAAAACAACGGTATTGGGCGCTTGTGAATCAATATTTACCCAAATATCATTTTTACAAACAGCAATGAGAGAATATTTTGTTTTCCTGTTTGGATTATCACTCACTTCTAACCGCACGTCAGCATCCGGTTGTAGCAACTCTGTTAAACGGCCGGTATTTTTAATATGAGCCGCTTCTTTTTTTCCATGAATGAAAACTTCGGCAATAAATCTATTCACCCGCCGATGCAGTTTACCATGGACTATTTCCCCATACTTCATAAGTTCACTTCCAATAAACGGTTTTAGGTTATGTGATGAATAATCGTGTAACAATGGAGGCGTTTAATAATAGGAAAAGGAAGTACAATTGCCAAATCGGCAATTTATACTTCCTGTAACTGACGAGTTTTGTCATCCGTATTTGTCGGTATTTCTTCCTCTAGGCCAAGCGTCTTTGCTGTAGAGGAATGAATTTCTTGAAGAAGGTCCGGGTTTTTAGCTAAAGATACACCATAGGAAGGAATCATTTCTTTAATTTTTGATTCCCATTTCGGCATATATTGCGGGAAACATCTGTCCAATACTTCAAGCATAACATGTACGGCTGTTGAAGCGCCGGGTGAAGCACCAAGTAAAGCGGCAATCGAGCCATCACTGCTATTTACAACTTCCGTACCGAATTGAAGTGTTCCTTTCCCACCGGTCTCCGTATCTTTAATTACTTGTACACGTTGACCTGCTACGACCATATCCCAATCCTCAAGTTTGGCGTTCGGAATAAACTCACGTAACTCCTCTAACCGTTGTTCATTTGATAACATAAGTTGTTGAATTAAGTATTTTGTTAGCGACATTTCTTTTACACCGGCAGCCAACATCGTAAGCACATTATTTGGTTTTACGGAGCTAATTAAATCAAAGTTTGAACCGGTTTTTAAAAATTTCGGTGAGAAACCGGCAAACGGTCCAAACAACAATGTCTTTTTATTATTAATATACCGGGTATCAAGATGTGGCACGGACATCGGCGGAGCGCCAACTTTTGCTTTACCGTAAACTTTTGCATGATGTTTTTCAATAAGTTCTTCATTTTTACAAACCATAAATAATCCGCTAACCGGGAAACCGCCAATATGTTTAGATTCAGGAATTCCCGTTTTTTGCAATAACGGCAAAGAACCGCCACCGGCACCGATAAAAACAAATTTTGCTATATAAGACTTATTTTGACCGGCGTCAATATCATGTACTTTTACTTCCCACAATCCTTCACTTGTCCGTTTAATATCTTTCACATAATGTTTATAATTAATCTCGACGTTTTCCTCTTTTAAGTGTTCAAACAACATTCGAGTTAATGCACCAAAGTTGACATCTGTTCCGGAATCCATTTTTGTAGCCGCAATCGGTTCATTTAGTTTACGGCCTTCCATCATCACCGGAATCCATTCTTTCAGTTTTTCCGGATCATCCGAAAATTCCATCCCTTGGAACAGCGGGTTATCAGCTAATGCATTAAAGCGTTTTCTTAAAAATTCTACGTTCTTATCCCCTTCGACAAAACTCATATGGGGTAATGGCATGATAAAGTCCTGTGGATTACGAATCAAATTACTTTTTACAAGATAAGACCAAAATTGTTTTGATACTTGAAACTGTTCATTAACTTTTATTGCTTTGCTAATATCTATGGATCCGTCCGGTTTTTCGACGGTGTAGTTGAGCTCGCACAGTGCAGAATGACCCGTCCCCGCATTATTCCATTCATTGGAACTTTCCTCTCCGGGTTTTTCGAGCTTTTCAAACACTGTAATTTCCCACTCCGGTATCAATTCCTTTAACAACGAACCGAGCGTGGCACTCATAATTCCAGCGCCAATTAAGATGACATCTGTTTTTGTTTGTCTATTACTCATTTTCCCCACCTTATCCCCTTTTGAATTCTTGGAAAAGCTGCAGGCGGTTGCATTCCGAAAAAAGACGGAAAACAGTCAGACTACACACCTTTCCCGAATCAATTATAACCTAATTCTAGTCTACCAGAATCTTTCAGTGATTAAAACATTATTTTACTATTCTAAGATAGTTACAATTTACACCAAATGTGGAAATTATGCAAATATTTGATTTGTGATTTTTTGAACAAAATAATGTTCATTTTCTTAGGCTTGTTGTCGTTCTATCACCGACTTTATAAATCTTTGAGATTCTTATCCAACTGTTGCTTTCTTTCCTCCGTTACCTTAAAAAACGCTCGGAAAAAATCCATAGTGACTTTTTTCCAAGCGTTAATTTCTGTTGAATTTATCTCACCTTAAAGGGGAGTCCACCCTCCACCTCACAATTTTCAAGTTTACAAAGAAGATAGGTGGGGGATGTGTTGCCCCCATGCGTCCCATCAGTGGGGATGAAGAAACCCTACGCTGCCAGAAGTTACACTTTATATTAACTTACGAAGATAGTAAATCACTTTATTTACTTGCAATTACCTTGGTGTTTTACAATGCGGACATACCGTTTTTAACGAGTCAAATTGTTGTCCGCAATTGCGGCAGAATACGACTCCTAATACGGCAGAATCTTTTGTCTCATTTTTACCGGCTATTTCTGCTATTCCGTTTTCAACATTTTCCATTATTTTTCTTTTAATCTTTTTTAACAATATAATCACTAATATCATTGTTGTGAGGTTAATGATAAGACCACCGATTAAAAGTGAAATAATGATTTGGTCAGACATGACTTAACCTCCTATGCTTCAACTGCTCTATCATCATCCTTTTTCTTTCTAAAAAATACAAAGTAAGAACTAACCCCCACAATAAAGGCACCTGCCCCGGCAAGAGATCCGATGAACAAAGGTGTATTATTATATAAACGAACAAAGTAGTTTGTTGAAACTAAAATATCTTTAACTTCTTTTTTAATAACGTTGCCGGCCGCATCCACCGCTACAATTCGAACATCCTGCGGTGAATTCCCACTCGGTACTGTAAATGTATAGTTTTCTCCGTCTACTGTGTATTTAACTTCTTTATCATTTAAAAAGATCGTGGCTGAAGAAAGCACTAAATTATCGGTAATGGAGACGACTACAGGTTTGGTATCTACCGGATATTGCGTGTCATCTTCAATATCAATCGGGACAATTACCGGTGCTGTTTTGTCAACACCAAATGAAATTTCCGCCGCCTTTGTAGCATCAATATTTTCATTCACATTCCCGGCTGCATCTTCGGAATATAGAGCGACTGTATACTTCCCATCACCGCTGAAATTTTTTTTATCAATCACATACGTATACTGACTCCACTGATCATTACCTCCGGTTTCTGTAACCTTATAGTTCTTACCTTCAACTAAATCTTGCGGAACTCCATCTTTTGTCATCTTTACTCGGATACTTTCTTTATTTAAGTGGTCTACATTCGTTTCTGTTACAATTACATCCATTTCTTTCTGAACAAATTTTCCATTTAGATCCCGTAAAGATTCGTCAAAGGCATATACGGATCCAAAACGATTTACAGAGAAAGTAATCGTTTCGGTTGTTTCATTCCCAGCCCGGTCTGTCAGGGTCGCTTTCAGTGTATAAATATCATCATTTTCCTTCGTTCTTTCAAAATTATTAAAGGTAAATACTTGGCCATTCGGAATATCTGAAAAATTTCCGTTCAGCTTAACGGTTTGTCGATTCGCCCCTCTTAATTCGATTTTTACTGTATTTGCGTCAAAATTCGTATCGGAATAAGTGACGACTGGAATAACATCACCATTATTGGCAGAGCGATCTTGAACACCTGTAATTGTTAATTCAGGAGCTGTTTGGTCAACAATGAATTCATCTACCTTATAATCAGCCATTACATTACCGGCCATGTCAATAAAATTAATATCAAAACTATACTTTCCATCCCGGGCATAATGAATGGTTGCCGTATGAATATCCCCGTTCGTCCTCCATCCGCTTAAGGCAGGAAAAGCAATGGAATTCCCATTATCTGTTGCCGTGCCGGTAATCCGTATCCGGCTTGGATTAAAATTATGTTCTTTAATGACGATGGTTGCAGTACGATCTTGATTAAAATAATTACCATTGGTAGCCGAGTTATTATTGTAGGAAACTTGAATTTCCGGTTTTGTCTGATCAATTGTAAAAGAATCTTGTTCAACTGCAGGGGCTTGATTACCTGCAAGATCTTTATAACTAATATCAAATGTATAGTCCCCGTCAGCTGTATAATCAACGGTAGCAATATGCAAAGTTTGATCCGGGTTTTCGGGATTCGGTACTGTGCGCCAACCGTTTAGTTTAGGAATTACTCCATCTGTATTTGTGATGACATACTCTACATCTTCGGGTTTAAAATTGCGCTCAGTTATTACAATGGTCGCCGTCCGTTTTGCATTATAAAATTTAGCATTTTCCGCATCTGTTCTGTTATTATCATACGAATATTGTATGGTCGGTGCTGTCTTATCAATACTGAAATGAATTTGTTCCTCAGAAGTATTTCCTGCCCGATCCGTCATTTTTACTTGTAAAACTATATCATTACTATTGTTATTGACTGTAATAGTTTTCGTCATCTCCGTAACTAAGTTGTGATCGGTTTTTGTTTGCGTCCATCCTTCCGCGTTACTGCCGGCAGCATATGTCTTATCATTATTGATTTTAAGTGCACCTGATTGATTGTTTTTCGTATCATATGGGGAAACGACAGACCATTCAATTTTTTCAATCCCGGAATACGTATCTGTTACAGTGAGATTAACATTAACTTGACCGGCATATAAATCCAAGTTTTTATTATCCTTGAACTTTGCTTCCGGTTTATCAATCTTGATGTGTTCCTCCAGTTTATGTTGTTGCTCAGTTTCAATGATCGTACCTTTTGGTGTTGCAAACGCACTTTCGTTATTTACTTTGTCAATTGCCTTGGCGAAAATTTGCCCTTTAAAATTCTTTGGAGCAATAAAAGAAAATTGTCCATCTGTTTCAATAGGTTCAATACTTTCAAGCTCAGGCTCCGTTATTTGCACTAATTTACCGTCTTGTAACACTTTAAAATATTTTCCCTCCGCATAATCCTTTAAATAAACGACTATTGATTTTACTCCACTCGTATATTGTTGCGGTTTCGTCAAATCGGAGGCATGAACGGTAACCCGTACTTGCTCTTTAAAGAAAAATCCATATTCCGTTAATTCCACATAGTTCTGGATATTCCCTGTTAATCCCTGTCCACTATCTGTTGAAAAAATAATATCATTGATTTCCGGAACTACTTCGTCTTTATATGTTATGATTTCTTTCGTACTTACGTTTCCTGCATTATCAACACCCTCGATGACTACATGATATGATCCGTCTTGATGCGGTTCAAAATCGGCTGTATGAAGGCTTTCAATTACCGGGTTCAGTTGTTTTTCCGGGTATTCGTGATAATGTTTTCTGATTGCTTCCTTCCCATTAATACGAATAATCACTGAATTAATACCCGATTCTAAATCGTTATTGTCTCCGGAAGTTTCATCACTTACAGTAAAGTTATAAGTAACATCACCATTATACATATATCCATCAACATGCGGGTCAACAGACATGTTTATAATCGGTTTATTTTGTTCCACCATAACAATCCCGCTGTTATCCGCTTCAATATTCGAGTTCTTACTTGTTACGGGCACTGTTTGTTCATTGTTAACATTATCTTTAATGACGACCTTAAAGGAACCTGCAAATGCCTCCGCATCAAGAATGAATTCCGCCTGTGCAGTTCTCTCTTCTTTTTTAAAGCTTCCGGGAACTAACTCCGGAACAACAGAATCATCATCCGTTATCAGTTTTATCGATTGAACTCCGGAACCATCGTCCTGGGCTTGAACAGTTATTTTTACTTGTTTATTAAAGAAAGTACCAAAGGTTAAAAAGTTTAAAATCCTTGAAAGGGTATCATCGTTTTCTTGTTCAAAGGTAACCGCTTTTTCCCCTTCAACAAGATTTGGTGCTGTCTTATCAATTTTCACATTTATCACTGTTACTTTAGATAAATTCCCTGCTTGGTCCTCTGCCCAAATGGAATATTTTCCATTGTAATCGATATCTGCTGTTTCAAAGGTATATTCCCCTGTTTCTTGATTATATGTTGCCAACTCACCGTTTCTTAAATCAGTTCCTTGACAATAATACACTTTTTCGATATCGGTAGAATATGCAACCCCCTCAAAGGTTTGGGTTGGATTTTCAATATTACCTGAAACAGTTATCTTACCATTATGCCATTTTTCCTCATCTATTGTTGGTTTGCCTACAACCGGAGCTACTGTATCAAACAAAATAAGAATTTCATTATCTAATGGTACATTCTTTGGCCATTTTAGACCAAATTCTTTTACTTTGATATCTTTGATGGTCTTCGGTTCATTAAAGTTATATTTTGTTCTCCACCATTTTTTATTAATCTTTATGCCGTCATAGGGTTCAAGCGGAATAACCTCGGCTTCTGCTTCTTTTGAAAATACAAATACTTCTTTATCATCTTTAACATATGAATCTACTAATTTTCCCTTTTTCGGAAGGACTGACACGAATTCGGTCCATGAACCCGTTAACGAGTCCATTTTTTGAAATTTAACTTTTACCACTGTATCCGAAGTTATATTTGTTATGTTAAAAATGACATTTCCCTCTTCATCTTCAATAAAATTAGGGTCATTACTTATATCCGTATATTGCGTCTCATTAATAGTTACAGATGCAACCCGGTAGTCAGCATCCGGTGTCATTGTCAAAATAGCCGTTCCACCGTGCTGGACGGTACCTTTATCTAAGTGAGCCGTACCGTTTTCTGTTGGTTCTGCACGGACCGAATATTCATTAATTGCGAAGAACACTTCTACTGAGCAATCCTTTGTCACATTTCGAAATGTATATTGGTAACTGTTATCCGCTTGTTTTTTTAGATTTTCATCCCTTTCTAGATCAATTTCTGCACCATCGATTCGAACACCCGCCAAGTGATAACCGGCGGCAGGAACCATAAGGAAGGAAAAATCCGCTCCTTGCTGAACTTGTCTAACTTGCCCGCCATCGGAAATAATATCGATATCTCCGTCTTTTACTTTCCCTTCTCCATTAACAGCGAAAGAAATGGTATGGGTTGTTACAGCAAATATAACCGTAATGATAGTATCCTCTGTTATTTTTTCAATTCTTTTGGAAAATCTTTTTTTATCGGTTATTGTCTGGTTTTCGTCTCCAATTGTGACTGATTGAATATCATACCCGTCTTTTGCCGTAATTGATACCTCAACCGGTTGTCCTGCTAATACAGATAATGTTCCGTTGTCTGTTAACTTAGTTCCATTTATGATGACTTCACCATTATTCTCGTTTGTATCAACAGTAACGTCAAACTCTTGAGGAGAAACCTCTTTTTCGATAAAAGCTACTTCAATGGTTGTATTCGTCTTGATATTTTGGATGGTTTTTGTAAACTTACTTTCATCAGTAATTTCTTGATTTTCACCGCCAATGGAGATAGATTGAATTTTATATCCATCATCCGGGGTAACATCTATATCTATCGATTCTCCCGCTGTAACCTCAAGTGTTTCACCGTCCTTATAGGGATTCCCATTCAATCTTACTTCCCCATAATCGTGATTTATTTCGACGGTCATTTGAACCCGGGCTTGTCCTTCTACATCCTGCAATGATTGTGCAGGTTCTGTCGTATTGGCAAATGTAATCACGCTGATTGGCATGTTACTAAAAACTAACATAATTGCCAGAATCATTGATACGAAACGAATCGTCTTTGATCCTTTCTTTTTGTGCATTTCTCTCCCCCCAAAAACACTTTATACTTCTGCCAGATCTTCTAAAACTGAATTATTTTAAATGGTCTCATCCGTATGGGTTACTTTCATATCTTTTATCATTTTAAAATCTTTAACTTGCTTAATCGTAGGCTCTTGATATGGCAATTCTTCTGTTTGGTCCAGAACTGTTGTTTCATCGGCGGCCACTGTTACATCCTCATCCAACACCTCAGTCCTGTCATCAAATAACAATTCAGTTTCTTCTGTTAACAGCATTGTTTCTTGATAAGCTGTTGTCTCATCATTCAATACAACGGTAGCCAATGATGAATCTTCCGGTTGATTTACCATCGTCTCTCGGGTAAGTTTATCTGAGTTTTTAACAGGTTCCGTTAATTTCCCCCTTTCTATATTAAAAACATCCGGTTTGTACAGTTTTATACCTGTAGATGAATTCCGTTTGCGTAGTTCTTGAATTTGTTTTGCCGCTGTTCTGCCTGAAAGATCTCCAATAACTGCAGGTATTTTTAATTTAAAAAACATAATAATGGCAATGATAAAAAGTAAACCTGCCAGAGAATAACCTACAACAGAAACAATGAACCAATCTGTTGCATCGATGGAAATCACCCCCCTTGGTTCCTATATGCATTCGTGATAGACTTTTCAATTGTTTCAAAACGATTGATAATCTCATTTTTCATTGTTTCCGTTTTATCTGTTGTTGTGACAACATTTACCGTGCTCTTTTTCACGGTTTCAAAAACAGCACGAATTTCTTTCTCTTTAACGCCATCTGCTTTAAATTTTCTCGCATAATTTTCAATTGCATTAGCTGCTAATTTATAAAGTTCCAGTTTTACAAGTTCGCTTTCGTCCGGATTTTCTTCAACTAATGTAAGCAAACTTTGAATATTTTCCCAGTAAGGCAAATATAATCCTTTATCGGAAGCTTCTTCAATTTGGGAGTTAATTTCAGCGTTAAATTTACCAATATCCCGATAAATAATGGCCATCTCATAATAGTCTCTGTCAGCCGTGCCATATGTAACGGCATCTTCAAACCATTGTGTTGAACTTTTCATTCTTGTAATCTGGTTATCATTGTTTTCCGTCCTGCCATAATCATAGTAATACCAATATAATTTACCGATTTCGAAGGCAAGATCTGCATATTCAGTATCGTCTTCCGCTACATTTGTAAAATTAGTCGTCATCTTTTTCTTCAATTGTTCTTCTTCTTCAACCGTAAAAACCGTATCACTTTTAAAAAATTCAATTAAGCCGAGATACGCATCATTGGCAGTTGGTTTAATATCAATCGCATTCAAATAATATTTTAGTTTTTCTTCGTTCTTCGTTGCTTTCTCAGCCCATTCGATATTATTGTTATAATCGTTGTTGTTTATTTGATTGTTCATAACCTGTCCAAATATCCCAATCCCAAGAGAAAAAATAGCTGTACCTACGACAAAACTAAAACGTCGCAGTTTCTTTTTTTGCTTTATTCGATATTCATCATCCGCTTCTTCATAATGATTCAGCGCATATAATAATTCCGCACAGGATTGATAACGGTCATCCGGATTTAATTGAGTACACTTCTGAATAATTCTTTCTAAACCCCCTGATAAATTTGGGTTCCATTGACGGATTGGATATAACTCATAGGGAGGTTCACTCGGATTATGACCCGTTACTAAATGATACAAAGTTACGCCGAGACAATACACATCTGTTCTTGGATCGGTTTGACCTTGTCCGCCAAATTGTTCCGGTGCTGCATATCCTTTTGTACCTAAACTCACTGTATCTGCCAAATTTTTCTCTTTATATTCCCTGGCAATACCAAAATCAATTAATTTTATATTTCCATCCGGTTTTAACATGACATTTGCCGGTTTCATATCTCGATAAATAATGGGCGGATTACAAGTATGTAAGTAGTCAAGAACTTCACAAAGTTGTTTCGCCCACTCAATAACGATTTCTTGGGGCTGTGCACCGTATTCTTCGATGATTTGACTAAGGGGCTCCCCTTCTATATAATCCATTATCACGTAAATAACGTTTCCGCTGTCTATAATATCCACGATCCGAGGAAGTGAGGGATGGTCCAGATTTTTTATCATATTGGCTTCCGCGATCGCGCTTTGAATCACCACTTCATTATGTTTATTTCTCGCCCTTTTTTGAATCTCTTTAACGGCCCACTGTTTGTTCAGTCGCTTATCCATCGCAAGGTAAACTTTGGACATGCCGCCTTGACCGATTAACTTTAAAATCTCATATTTTTCATCTATAACAGAACCTATCGCAACCAAACAATATCCCTACCTTACAAAATTTTGACAAGCAAAACGGTAATATTATCTGTTTCATTCCTCGTCTTATTTAGCTCAACTAATGCTTTTGCTCTTCGTTCCATTTCCGCTTCATCCGTTAGTACTTCCGGAGCGAACGCTTGATATATTTCCTGCTCCGTAACCATGTGACGAAAACCGTCTGAACATAGCATAAACAGCTCACCTGTACGAGGAACTCCTGATATAAATACCGGCTCTACCAGTCTTGATGCTCCGATACACTGCAAAAGTACATGCCGTCTTGGATCTGTCTTTGCTTGTTCCGGTGTAATGATCCCCCGTTTTATATCCCGAAAAATGAGTGTTTGGTCTTCCGTCATCTGTTCGATACCGTCATTAATGCGATATACCCGTGAATCGCCAACATGACCAATTAACAAGGCTTTTGTATCGATTAAGAGAAGTGCTGTTGCCGTTGTCCCAAGCTTGACCTGTTCTTTTCTCCCGTACTCAGCGATTCGGTGATTTTGTTCCCTAATCATCCGTTCCCAACGATATTGAATATCACCCATATTTAACTGTTCAAGTTGTCCGGGGAGTTCCTTTTCAAACCAATCAGAAAAGGCATTTATCACACTGGCACTGGCAACCTCCCCTTTAGAAAGCCCCCCCATCCCATCACAAATCACGGCTAAAACAACTTTACCCAAGTACGTTTCCGCAACCTTTAATAAATAACTATCTTGGTTACTCTTTTTTCTGATTCCAATATCCGTACATGCTGCTGTCAGTACTTCCATTTCAGCATCATCCTTACTTAGATATAAAATGTAAATTCTTCATTTGCCAGTTTTAATTTTGTACCTGAGAAAATTTCAATCTCCTGATGAATAGGTATGGCTCGACCATCCACATATGTTTTATTTGTTGAATTATGATCCATGACAAAATATCGGCCGTTTTTTGTAATAATATCGGCATGACTCCGACTGATGGCACTATTATCGAATATAAAATAATCACAGTACTGACGTTCTTTTCCTATACGGAAGGATGGTTTATCGATATGAATCTTTTCCCCTGTTTTTTCTCGAATTAAATAAGGAAAACTTGGTTCTTCAAGCATGTCTGCCCCAAGCACCGTGGTTCCTTCCGTTGTTTCTCCTAATACGGTTGTTTCACTGAAATTCTCGGTTTGAATACGATTTAATTCAGTTTTTTCCTCTTTCATAAGAGGTATCTGCCGAGTGCTATCATCCATGTATAATGGTAAACCACAATTGCTACAAAACTTTGAGCTTTTCGGCAATAATTCCCCACATTTTGGACAAAAGACAGATACTTCTCTTCCGGACACTGAATGATTACGATTCATTTCTAACGGATTATAAGCTATGTCTTTATGATGTTCATTTGATTTTTCAACTTTTACCCCGTGATTTAACTGATATGCTTGGTTTGTTGGCCCGGAAAAAACAGTCTTATTATTTTCTGCCGTTTTCCCCATCAATTCAAGAATCATTTTTTCAAATCTATTAATTGAAAACGGCGTACCACTTTTGAAATATTGTATATATACTTTTATATAGTCCAGATTTTCATGTTGAGCAAAAACAACATGAAACGGCATCTCTTTAAAAAACTCTGACGGATAATGCGGGTGTTGATTATTGACTATTGGCCAAAACAAGCAGGTAACTCTTTTTGTCCTTGGTTCGATAAATATATAGTCGAGATTTAACATTAAATTACTTGTATTCATTAAATTCTGTTCACATTCCTTCACAATTGTCACCAGATGATAGACAATACCTAAGAACATTTTCTTTGTCATAATGCTACTTAAGTATGTTTTTAATGGGATTAGTCCGGAAATTGTGCTTTTTAAAAGAATCGCCTTTTTCTTATGTTGAATACGAATGGGTAAAAGGTTTTCTGACACACCTCTTTCAATCGCATGTAATTCCCGTTCATTTATGACTTCGGGGTATACAATTTTATTTTCGACATACCATATGTTTTTCTTCTGTTCAATCGTTGTTTTTCCCATAACAATCTCCCGCACTTTAAATCTTACATATAATACTTATAAACTATTGGCCCTTCGTATTGCTTTTTCCTGAGCCTTTTTGTATTCCTTTGCAGCTTTTTTCAATACTTCCGCATAGGACTCTAAATATTTGGTAAAAGCTTTTGTTGTTGAATCATTATCATCTAATGTATTCCATTGGGTCAAAAAATTATCGTAATCTTTTCCGCTCCAGAACGCTTTTAAGGTTGTTACTTCATTTGTTGCTTTGGTCATATAATTTTTTTGCTTATCCAGATAGGTTTCAATTGTAGCAGCAGTCTTTTCTAATTCGTTATAATTCACTTTAATATACGAACTCACGGCTCTCCCCCCTTTGATCTACTTAAAGGCATCGGCTAAAGATTCGTTTGCTTTCTCTGTTTTTTGATAATCAGGAGAAACTTGTTGCATAAGTATTTTAGAAAAATCATTGACAACCTGATATCTGGCATCACTATATTGATCTTTAAAATTATAAAATTTTCCAATTACTGTTTTGCCCGCTTGACTGTTCCAGCTTGAATCAAGTTTCCGAATTGCCGTTTCTACATCTGCAAAATCATCCTTAATCCGATTATTGATTTCGCGAATTTTCACCGCCGTCTTTTCGACCATATCCGTGTTAATAACAATTTTTTCACCCATATAACCCCGCCTTTACATTGTTTAATTTTCCTTAATTAACATACCTTCCATAGTTTTTTTCTAGTAAACTAGTTTTCTTCACGTACCTTAGAAGTATCAACACGCCCGAGATAATATTGTGCATTTTCACATTGATCAATGAAGTCCCGAATTCTTCTTGCACAAACCTCACTGCCAATCCCTTCAAAATCCCTTGAGATACCGGATGCAATACTCTCCAACTCATGAATAATGCTTCTCAACTCTCTTTGAAGACTACCTAAGCTAGCCACAAAGCTCCCCCCCATCATAAAATCCATTATTTTCACCTACGCATCTTGCAACTTACACTTGTTCCATAATATTCCGTTCGGCCTTTTCAAAAGCCTCTGCTGTATCCTCCAGGTAGTTTATGCAAAATTTTAGTTTCATAGAATTTGGCAATCGATTTGCTCGGATAATATCTAGTAAATCAAGAAAACCGTTTGTAAAATATAAGGAATTCATGTCTCCGTCAAGATTTTGGAGTCGCTTGCGTACATTTTCTAACCGCTCGGCATAATGTCTTAACTTATCTGTATTTACTTCAATAACTGGTGTTGCGACGGCATAACCGTATGATTTCATTACATGATTAAACCAGTCTCGAATCTGTGAAACTTTCGTGCTCATAAAGTCAATGAGTTGGTTAATTTTATCGTTCGTCCATTTGAATGCTTTACCAAAACCCTTGCCTATTTCCTTTGCTAATTCAAGGACTGTTTCTATAAAAACTTCCATGTCTGCACCTCTAGTTACCAGTAAATATATAGCTGCAACGGCTAAAGTTATCGAACCAGCCAAAGCTAATGTTGCCGAGAATATCGCTTGCGGACCGGCCACTATTAAAAAAGTTGTTACTCCGAGAGCAACTCCTCCAATAAGTGCTGCTTTTACCAATTTATTGTCTGAAACCCAGGCGGATACAATCAGTACACCACCAAAAACATCGACAAGGACATTTCCCAATTTTTCCGGTAAAGTGTCTACAAACTCCGTAAACTTACCTACAGTGAATTCGTATTTACTCTTTTCCCCGCGGTAAGCTTTTCCCGATGGATCAAATTTCAGATTTTCCGTTGAATGCTCCATGATTGCAAAATCAATTATCTTATCAAAAATTCCATCCTTTTTCTTCGTTGCTAATGTTTCACAGTTAATTCCCGGTACCGGCTCAAGAATACTTCCAACCACGCTCCATTGGTAGTGCCGGAAGTTATCGCCCAAAACTTGGTTCATTACGTCGATTTGCTCTTTATAATGTTCGAAGTATTCCTTAGAAAAACCCGGTCCATCGAAATTAACACTTTGCCGGACTCGAGGGAAGATGTTTTCATAAAAAGTCGACATAATAGTTCCATGCACCGATAAATTCCCACCTAAGGAATGACCGGTAAACGCAATATTGTCATATTTTGTTACATAGTCACTCTCATTGATTTCCGCCAAAAATTCATTTACCTTTTGTTGTTGCTTAGTTAAGGTCGAATTAACCAACGCTAAATCCGCATTCACCCAATCTTGTTTAACATGTTGCAGATCAAGTATATCCTCACTTCCACGAAAAGAAACGATATGTCCGTCACCTGTGTCAATGACGATGCC
>ERZ1673768.27-NODE-27-length-40960-cov-19.880699_pt1 | contig 40960 bp, 42 predicted proteins | sample MGYA00580142_ERZ1673768 | MGnify/ENA primary metagenome ERZ1673768 (study PRJEB41219, sample SAMN04549649) | soil metagenome | isolation source: soil | place: USA: Texas, La Sal del Rey | collected 2008-06-23 ... | reverse complement strand
CTCCTCATTTTGTCCATGAGCGCCGTTCTATTGGACATTTTTTGCAGATTGACCACTCATTTTGTCCATGAGCGCCGTTCTATTGGACAATTTTTGCTGATCGACTCCTCATTTTGTCCATGAGAACCGTTCTATTGGACAATTTTTGCTGATCGCCTCCTCATTTTGTCCATGAGAACCGTTCTATTGGACAATTTTTGCAGATTGCCTCCTCATTTTGTCCGTGAGAGCCGCTCTATTGGACAATTTTTGCAGATTGCCTCTTCATTTTGTCCGCGAGAGTCGCTCTATTGGACAGTTTCCTCTAATTGTTTCACTACTTGTCCGTGAAAGTCGTTCGAGTCCACTGAAAAAGTGCTAAATCTTACCGAACACCTATACAAAAGTATATTATAATCAATTTTCTATATATCGTGGTAGCAACTTTATTTCGAATAGTTTTTCAGTGGAAGAATCCATTTACAGTAATTTTATAATAAAGTAAAATTAGTGTATTACTCCAATGATTAGATTAGGGTTACCAAAATAAAAGAGAGTAAAAAGATATGTGTATAAATATTTAATGGCAGGAGCTGATGCAAATGATTCTAGGATCTATTGAAGCAGGCGGAACAAAGTTTGTTTGTGGCATTGGGAATGAACAAGGAGAAGTATTGGAGCGGATATCGATTCCGACAAAAACACCGGATGAAACCATTCCTGAAGTAATCGAATTTTTTAAAAAACGAAAAGTGGAGGCCATCGGAATTGGCACGTTTGGTCCTATTGATGTGAAAAAATCGAGTCCAACCTATGGTCATGTTTTAAATACACCGAAACTGGCTTGGCAAAATTATCCGTTTTTCCAGACTGTGTTGGACGAATTACAAGTGCCGACCGGTTTTACGACAGATGTCAACGCGGCGGCACTTGGTGAATATCAATTTGGCGCTGCAAAAGGGCTAGACAGTTGTCTCTATATTACCGTAGGCACCGGAATTGGAGCGGGAGCAGTCGTGAACGGCGAGTTGCTTGAAGGATTGTCACATCCGGAAATGGGTCATATTATTGTCAGACGTCATCCGGATGATCACTTTGAAGGGAATTGTCCATTCCACAAAGATTGTTTTGAAGGCTTGGCAGCAGGCCCGGCGATTGAAAAAAGATGGGGGAAAAAGGGTATCGAATTGACTGACCGAAAAGAAGTTTGGGAAATGGAAGCTTATTATATCGCACAAGCTTTAGTCCAGTATATTATGATTCTTGTTCCAGAAAGAATTGTAATCGGGGGCGGTGTTGCTCACCAAGAATCCATTTTCCCACTGGTTCGAGAAAATGTAAAATCATTGTTAAATGGTTATTTCACCCATCAAGAGTTAAACGAAAACATTGCCGATTATATTGTCGCACCAGGTTTAAAAGATAATGCCGGATTGGTTGGGGGATTGGTGTTGGCAAGACATGCACTGGAAGAAGAGGAATAGAGGCTAATTATAAACGGATATGGATATATTGTTTTTTCATTAATATGTTTTGTCACTTACTCATTGGGTTTCCCTGTCATATTCTCTAATCATATTGAAAGCAACGAGATAACGAAATGTGATCGGATGGACTTTGTACTTTGACGATAAATATGCAGAAGTCGATGCCTGAGATAAGGGAAAAGGTATTAATAAAGACATCCTATCTTCTCCTCGTATTCTATTTTTTATTTATATTAAAAGGTAAGATTATCATTTTTCTTTCTTGATTCTTAAAAGGTTCTTAAGAATTCAACGTGAAAAATCCCTATGGGGGATGTGATCGGTTTGATTGGCCGATATTCTTTCCATAAGCTACTCCTCCATATCATAACAACGCCGACACATGACCATAAAACAAAGTTGACAATTTAACTTTATAATAATCGCCAGTATATAAACGCTCCTAGACTTGTGTTTTTTTTTGCCTAAAAGATAGGAATTAATGAGAAAGAATTTAACTGCAATCAAGTCATAAATTAATTTGGAACATCGACTTTTTACACTTAAGCGTGCAATGAATAAACTTATATTTATCTCGTGACCAAAAATTTGTCTTTGTCTTGTCAAAAAAACCGTAAAAAATTATTGACATAAATGAATAATCGCTTATAATAAAAAATATCAACTATCATTAATTATTAAACAACTAGTGAAAAACCATGACGGGGAAAAGTAGGATTTAGTTATTTTTTACAGAGAGCTTCGGTAGCTGAAAAGGAGCAAAAATACGAATCTGAACAATGGCCCCTGAGTTGCGTGCTGAACATAGTGTTTGCTATTAGTAGGTTCCGCCGAGCTGGTACTCGTTACAAATACCTCGGTATTAAGGCAATTTGCCGGCGTACTGACTGAGGCTGTATTGTGCGAGCATACAGTGAAATAAGGTGGTACCACGTGAATACAAACCACGTCCTTATCATAATTGATAAAGACGTGGTTTTTTTATGCAAAAAATATCTTTATTGTTTTATCGATCGCGATCGCATGTAAATATTAGCTAATATTAAATAACAATTTTTGGTGCACCGTAAAGTTAAGAAAAAAATCAATTTGGAGGAAATACAAATGACTGATTGTTTAGTGATTCAAACCGATTTTGGCCTAAGTGATGGTGCAGTTGCTGCGATGTATGGTGTAGCTTTAAATGTAGACAGAGCTTTGAAAATATACGATTTAACTCACGAGATCCCGCAGTACAATATTTGGGAAGCATCCTATCGATTATTTCAAACGATTACGTACTGGCCGGAAAATACCGTGTTCATTTCCGTTGTCGATCCGGGTGTCGGCTCGGAGCGGAAAAGTATTGTGGCAAAAACAGCGACCAACCATTATATTGTTACACCGGATAATGGGACGATTACCCATATTCAAAAATATATCGGCATCCAGGAAGTAAGGGAAATTGATGAACATGTCAATCGCTTGCCAAATTCCGGTCATTCTTATACATTTCATGGCAGGGATGTGTATGCCTATACCGGTGCACGATTGGCTTCCGGAAAGATTCCTTTCCAAGAAGTTGGTCCGGCTCTCTCTACTGAATCCGTCGTTAAACTACCATTAACGGAGGCGGTCCTCGAAAACGGAACAATTAAAGGAAATATCGACGTTCTTGATGTTCGCTTCGGTAATCTTTGGACAAATATTGATCGTACCCTATTTTTACAATTTGATGTAAAATATGGAGATACATTTGAAGTCACCATTGAAAATTCAACAAGGCATGTCTATAAAAATATCATGACATTTGGCCGTTCCTTTGCCGACAGCCATTTAGGCGAGCCACTCCTTTATGTCAACTCCTTAGATAAAATCGGCGTCGCCATCAATCAAGGTTCCTTTGCCAAGGCTTATCATATTGAAGCCGGACTAAAATGGAAAATTACAATCCGAAAAGTGGTGGATATTAGTTATAATTGATTTTTTCATTAGACGGTTCAATACTCCAAACTTTTAAAAAATTTATCAATAAGGGAGAGGTATTCATGAACAAAAATACATTATCTGTTCGTACGATTGTTGCAATCGGGATTGGAGCAGCTGTTTTTGTTATTTTGGGAAGATTTGCTTCGATTCCAACCGGGATTCCAAATTCTAATATTGAGGTGACGTATGCCTTTTTAGCACTAATGGCAGTGATTTTCGGACCGATTGCCGGCGGACTCATCGGCTTAATCGGTCACGCATTGAAAGACTTAATCTTCTACGGTTCCATTTGGTGGAGCTGGGTTGTTGTCAGTATGTTTGTTGGGTTTTTATTCGGATTAATTTCGAAAAAACTGGATATTGAATCCGGTGAATTTGGGAGACAAAAAATCATTACGTTTAATTTGGTTCAGGTTGGTGCACAAGCACTGGGCTGGTTCCTGTTGGCGCCGGTTCTGGACATTGTTATTTACGCGGAACCAACTAGTAAAGTGTTTATCCAAGGGCTCGGTGTTGGCATTTCCAACATGGTCACAGTCGGGATTCTCGGTACATTATTGCTCACTCTTTATGCAAAAACCCGGACGAAAACGGGGAGCTTGGATCGAGAATAACCAGATCAAAAACAGGAAGCTTGGATCGAGAAAAATTTTTAGAAATATCGGCATCAGCAAATGCAACAATAAAATGTATGCAGGAGATTGACAATGAAAAAACCAGTCATAGAGTTTCAAAATTATCATTTCAAATATGATAGTCAAAAACAACCAACACTAAAAAATATTAATCTCACCATCTATGAAGGGGAGAAGGTTTTAATTGTCGGTCCATCCGGATCAGGGAAAAGCACCATTGGTCATTGTATCAATGGGCTTATTCCGTTTTCATATAAAGGGGAAATCCAAGGCAGTTTAAAAATTATGGGAAAAGAAGCAAGTGACTTGGACATTTTTTCCATATCAAAAATGGTTGGAACGGTTTTACAAGATCCGGACGGGCAGTTCATCGGATTATCTGTCGGAGAAGACATTGCTTTTGCCCTTGAAAATGATTGTACGCCGCAGCCGGAGATGGTTAAGACTGTAAAAGAAGTGGCGGCCATGGTGGATATGGATGCATTTCTGGATGCGTCCGTTCACCATTTATCAGGCGGACAAAAGCAGCGGGTTTCTTTAGCCGGTGTCATGGTCGATAATGTCAATATCCTTCTTTTTGATGAACCCCTAGCGAATTTAGACCCGGCAACCGGAAAGCATGCCATTCATCTGATTGACCAAATTCAAAAGGAAACAAATACAACGGTGGTTATTATTGAACACCGCTTGGAAGATGTCCTGTACCGTCATGTTGATCGAATCATTGTTGTGGATGACGGAGAGATTTTGGCAGATCAGAACCCAAATGAACTATTTTCTACGGATATCTTGGAAAAAGTAAAAATTCGTGAACCGCTTTATCTTAAGGCGATAAAGTATGCAGGCGGGGCCATTACAAAGGATTTGGAGCCGGCTGATTTTTCACGTTTTCGGGCGGAGACGTTCCGCGAGCAGCTGCGAAAATGGTATGAAGAAGTGACATTGAATGAAGAGCCGCCGGAAGCTGAGCCGATTCTTGAATTAAACCGGGTTTCATTTGGCTATACACCAAAAAAAGAAACGGTTCACGATGTATCTTTTACAATAAATAAGGGGGAAATGGTTAGTATTGTCGGCAAAAACGGTGCGGGAAAATCAACTATTTCGAAATTGATTTGCGGCTTTGAAACACCAAATGCCGGAAAAATTATTTTCTCAGGTCAAGATATTACCAATGAATCGATAACAGAACGATCTTTAAAGATTGGTATGGTTTTGCAAAATCCAAACCATATGATCTCCAAACATATGATTTTCGATGAGGTGGCACTGGGGCTTGTTGCCAGAGGTGTACCGGAAGCTGAGATACGTGAGCGGGTGGAGGAAACGCTGAAAATATGCGGACTGTACCCGTTTCGTAATTGGCCGATTTCTGCACTCAGTTTTGGCCAAAAAAAGCGAGTAACCATCGCATCGATTTTGGTGTTGCAGCCGGAGTTGATTATTTTGGATGAACCGACAGCGGGCCAAGATTTCCGCCATTATACCGATATTATGGAGTTTTTAATGGAACTCAATCGAAACGGACTCACGATTTTATTGATAACTCATGACATGCATTTAATGCTGGAATATACGGATCGGGCCATCGTTTTGTGTGACGGAAGAAAAATCGCCGATGATCAAAGTGTCCGGATTTTATCTGATCCGCAATTAATTGAACAGGCAAACTTGAAAGAAACATCACTTTTTGAATTGGCGACAAAAACCGGTTTTACAGATCCGATAAAATTTGTGGAACGATTTATTGCTTATGATCGGGAGGGACGAAACCATGGCAAATGAAATGCTTAGCTATATTGACCGAACTTCCCCGATTCATCGCTTGACAGGTGCGACGAAATTAGTTTGTTTTATCCTATGGTCAACGGCGGCCATGTTGACCTATGACACCCGGATTCTTTTGTTTTTATTTATTGCGAGTTTAGTCATTTTTTACGTTTCTAAAATTCAGTTGCGAGACATTTTATTTGTGTTAATTTTTATTCTCGTATTCTTACTGATTAATAATATCGCTATTTATCTTTTTTCACCGCAAGAAGGGGTTAAAATTTACGGGACAAGTCATGTGTTGGTTGAATTTGCCGGTAGATACAATATGACGTTGGAGCAACTGTTTTACCAACTGAATATTACATTAAAATATTTGACTGTTATACCGGCGGCGCTATTGTTTATTGTAACAACACACCCAAGTGAATTTGCCGCTTCTTTAAATCGGATTGGTGTAAGCTACCGGATTGCTTACGCTGTATCCCTTGCTTTACGCTATATTCCCGATGTTCAGCGGGATTTCCGTAATATCGCCAAAGCACAACAAGCCCGCGGACTGGATATGTCAAAAAATGAGAAATTCCTGAAGCGGGTAAAGAACGCATCAGCCGTCTTGGCACCATTAATTTTGTCAAGTCTTGAAAAAATTGAAATAATCAGTAATGCAATGGAACTGCGCGGATTCGGGAAAAAGAAAAAACGAACGTGGTACAATGCCCGCCCGTTTCAGAAACGGGATTACACCGCGATTATTTTGTTCGTTCTGATGTTAATTGTAACCTTGCTGATTACCTACCATGACGGCAGCCGGTTTTACAATCCGTTTAGTTAATTGTATTTTTTTGGATAAAAATCGACGACAAGCTCTAGTGTCAAGTTTGGAATGATAAAGAAATCTATAAAATTACAAATCCAAAGTATAAACTTCTATTTTACTGTAAAAGTATTTTTGGGGTAAAAATATGACAAGCTCTAGTATCCAGTTTGGATTGATAAGGAAATCTATAAAATTACAAACCCGGGGTTGTTAACTCGCTACCCCGGCCCCGGGTTGCAATTTTTTCTTACAATGCCAAAGATTAAAAATGCCCCAAACAGCAATCAACCCGAGATAAAAACTTTATATAAATCTCCCAACCGTTCGAGCCGCTACAGTTCCCGCTCCAACCGCTCGCTCTGCTATTTCGAGTGCCTGTGCAAGATCAGCAACCAGATCCTCACAATTTTCCAATCCTACTGAAAGTCGTAATAGTCCGTCTGTAATCCCGCGTTTTTCCCGTTCTTTTTGCCCCATCGCCGCATGGGACATCGTCGCCGGATAAGACAGAATCGATTCGACCGCCCCTAAGCTAACAGCAAATACCGGGATTTCAAGGTTCTCCACAAAAGTCTTGGCAATGACTTTGTTGGGCAATCTGAACGACAATACAGCTCCGGCACTAGTCGCCTGCCCCAAATGAATTTCATGTCCCGCATGTGTTGCAAGTCCCGGATAAAATACCTCTTCCACGAGCGGATGATTTTGCAAAAACTCAGCAATTACTTGTGCTGATTCTGAAGACTGTTTCATCCGCACGCTTAATGTTTTCATCCCCCTGAGCAAAGCCCAACAATCCGGAATCCCTAAAACGGCACCAAATGAGTTTTGAATATAATACAATTGATCAGCCAATTTTTCATCTTTTACCACCGCCAAGCCCGCAACGACATCACTATGCCCGGCTAAAAATTTTGTGGCGCTGTGTAAGACAATGTCCGCACCTAATTCAAGCGGCCTTTGATGAAGGGGTGTCATGAATGTATTGTCGATATATACAAGACAATTGTGGGCTTTTGCTAATTTGACAACACCTCTAATATCTGTAATATGGAGTAACGGATTGGACGGGGTTTCCACATAGACAACTTTCGTATTGGGCCGAAAAGCGCCGGCCACTGCATCTAAATCCGTCATATCAACAAAAGTATGTTGAATTTGAAATTTCGTTAGTACTTTTGTGACCATGCGAAACGTTCCGCCATACACATCTTCGGAAATGATGACATGATCCCCGGATGATAGCAGCATGAAGGCCGATGAAATCGCGGCCATTCCGGATGCAAAGGCAAAACCTTGAACACCGCCTTCCAGTTCGGCAATGGTTTCTTCTAACACTTTTCGGGTTGGATTTCCTGAACGGGTATAGTCAAAAGGACCAAACGAATCGAATTGTCCTTGATGAAAAGTGGAAGAATAGTAGACAGGTGGATTTACTGCTCCTGTTTTGCTATCAATATAACGATCTTGGGAAATTAGTTTTGTTTCAAATCCATAATTTCTTTTGTTCATCGTTCACTTGCCCCCTTACGTAATGCCACCAATGCATTTTCCAAATCCGCCTTCAAATCTTCAATATGTTCAATACCGACCGAAAACCGTAATAATCGATTATCGACACCGTTTTTTATCCGGGTTTGTAGCGGAATATCGGCATGGGTTTGGGTAGCCGGGTAGGTAATAAAACTTTCAACCCCACCGAGACTTTCGGCAAAGGTAATCAATTTCAAACTTCTTAAAAAGGGGTCAACCCATTCTTCTTTTGCCAATCGAAACGACACCATGCCACCTCTACTTGGGTAGAGAACATCAGTCACTTCAGGTCTGTTATTTAAAAATTCGACTACCTGTTTTGCATTGTTTTGATGTGCTTCCATACGTAAAGCTAAGGTTTTTAAGCCGCGAATTAACAGCCAACTGTCAAGAGGGGATAAAACCGCACCGGCCGCATTATGATTTGCCGCAAGCTGTTCACAAATTTCCTGTCCTTTTGCAACAACAAATCCGGCCAGGACATCATTATGACCGCCAATATATTTTGTCGCACTATGAATGACAATGTCGGCCCCATCCACAATCGGTTTTTGCAAATAGGGGGTTAGAAAGGTGTTATCCACAATGAAAAGCAAGTGATGTTTTTTGGCAATGTGGGCAACTTTTTCAATATCTGTTTCAATCATTAACGGATTTGTTGGTGTTTCTATGTAAATCGCTTTTGTTTTTTCTGTGATTGCATCTTCCAATCCGTTGTAATCATTCACTTTTACATAGCTGGTTTTGATTCCATACGATTTTTCGTATTGATTGAACAATCGGTAAGTTCCGCCGTATAGGTCATTAAAGCTAAGAAGTTCATCATCTTTTTGAAAAAGGGAGAGGACGAGCTGAATAGCCGCCATCCCCGAACTACAGGCAAAAGCTTGATCTCCTTCTTCTAATTTTGCAAAACTCTCCTCTAATAAGGCACGTGTTGGATTTTTTGTCCGTGTATAATCATATCCTGTGGATAAACCAATTCCTTCATGACGATAGGCTGTGGATAAATAGATGGGTGGATTAACAGCCCCGGTTGTATGTTCACTTCGATTTCCGATTTGTACTAATTTTGTTTGAATATGTTGATTTGCCAAGCTTGATTCCTCCTCGTATCCCCACATTTTTGGAAAATAAAAAGGACTTCTATAAGAAGAAGCCCCGATGATTGTAAAGTTTCTTCTTATCTTTCAGGTATTTCACCTGCTGGAATTAGCACCGTGGTCGACAAATGACCGGTTGCTGAGGCGTCATCGGGCCAGTCCCTCAACCTCTCTTGATAAGATTGCGATATTCAGTTTCATAAATGATTTTATTTATTCTAATTTACAATATCTTTTTAAAATAATCAAGAGAAAAATCATAGCATGCACATAATTTATATGGGAATAGTTCATTAATAATATACGTATCTATAGGAAACGAACGTGGCGGCCCTTATGGACAGAATGGTGCTCCTTTGTTAAAAAACTGTCTAATAGACTGCCCCTTATGGACAGTTTCATACTCGTTTTTTGGAAAAAGTTCAAGAGAGCTGGTTTTATGGACAGATTCACGCTCGTTTTTAAAAAAATTGTCCAGTAAAGCGGCTATAATGGACAGTTTGTAGTACATATTCCAAAAAAAGTCCAATAGACCGACCTTCATGGACATTTTGGCGCATCTCTGAATTTATCGTTTATGAAAGCACAAACTTTTCTAAAGCATAGGCCACGCCATCATCATCATTCGTTTTTGTTACAAACTTCGCATGACTTTTTACAAAATCAGTGGCATTCCCCATAGCAATGCTTGTTCCGGCAGCTTTGAACATCGATAAGTCATTCAGATTATCCCCGATTGCGACAGTATCTGCTTGTGGAATTTGAAAGTAATTTGCGAGGAAAAGAAGGGCGTTTCCCTTACTTACCTGTTTATTTCCTACCTCAACGGTTAGGTGGCTGCCGTTTGTGATTGAAATATCATCACGTTCAGAAAGCCGCTGTTGCAAATGATTTAGTTTTTTCTCATCCAAACTGACAGTATACATTTTATACGGATCTAACATTGAAAAATTTAGCTCACTAAAATCTGAGACAGTTAATAAATGATTTTGGTCATTTTGAACTTGAACCATTTGTTCAACCATTGGTCCGAAAACAGGGTCATCTTTTAACCGATTCAGTTCCGCATACAAATATTCTTTTCGTGTTTTATCAATGAAAATACCTTTATTTGTATAAATTTCATAATATAATTGAAAATCATTAAATATGTCCATAATTTTTTTCAATATATGTACAGGGATTGTTAGTGTTTGTAAGATTTTGTTATGAAAAACAACAGCTCCGTTTCCGGCAATAATAGGTGCTTCGAGGTTTATCTTTTTTATAATTTCTTGGATATCGTGTAAGGCGCGGCCTGAACAAAAGGTAACGATATGACCCTGTCTTTGAGCTTTTAAAATAGCATGACAATTGTTTTCGCTGATTGTATGATTGTTAGAAAAAAGGGTACCATCCATATCGATTGCAATAAGTTTCATCGTGTTCCTCCTTGCATCCTTTTTCGAATTAATAAAACAGCTGCCACCTTTATTTTACCATACTATTTGTCGTTTTTTCCGTTTCTATCTTCAGTCCACGACACAACATAATAAGTTATCCACATTTTTTTAAAAAATAAGCAAATTTGGTTGTTTTTGACCTTTAATGTGGATAAATTCCAATGGAAAATTCTACTAATTGTGGATAAGTTGTATTTCCACAATACTACCAGAGATTAATAAATTTACTCCTCATAGCTGTTCTATCTTTCACTCTTTCCACTTCTAGCCTTAAATATGTTATTATGAAATTAATCACAATGATATAATGGAGGTATTTTTATGATTCGTTTTGGAATTATCGGAACCAATTGGATTACCGAAAAATTTATTGATGCAGCTTCTAATATAGAGGATTTTTCGCTTGTAGCTGTATATTCACGTACCGAAGAAAGGGCAAAAGCGTTTGCAGCAAAATTTGACGTAACCAATATTTTTACCGATTTAGAAACAATGGCAAAAAGTGATGTCCTTGATGCAGTTTATATTGCCAGTCCAAACTCACTTCATGCAGAACAATCGATTCTTTTTTTGCAACATGGAAAACATGTCATTTGTGAAAAGCCACTCGCTTCCAATGTAAAAGAAGCAGAAGCAATCGTTCAGACGGCAAAAGCCCATGGTGTGGTTTTCATGGAGGCGTTAAAAACAACTTTTGTCCCAAGTTTTGTAAGTATCAAAGAAAATTTACATAAAATCGGTACGGTACGCCGTTACTTTGCAAATTTTTGCCAGTATTCATCACGTTATGATAAATATAAAGAGGGAATTGTGCTAAATGCTTTTAATCCGGCTTTTTCCAATGGCTCATTAATGGACATTGGCGTGTATTGCATTTATCCGATGGTAGCGTTGTTTGGCGAACCAACGGATCTGCGTGCTAATGCATATATGCTCGAATCCGGTGTCGATGGGGAGGGAACGGTCATTTTCTCCTATCCGGAAATGGAAGGGGTTGTCTCGTTCTCAAAAATTTCCAACTCATTCATTCCATCTGAGATTCAAGGGGAAAAAGGAACCATTGTTATTGATAAAATTTCAACGCCATCAAAAGTTGAGATTCATTATAATGATGGAACCGTTGAAGATATTAGCCGCCCACAAGTCGAAAATACCATGTATTATGAAGCAAAGGAATTTATTGAGCTCATTAAAGAAAACAAGACGGAATCGCAAATCAATACATATGCCAATTCTTTGACTACAAGCAAATTGATGGAACGGGCAAGGAAGCAAATCGGCTTAGTCTTTCCGGCTGACCGGAATTAAGAGGAATTTTCTCGGATTAGCCTAGAATTCCGTTTGTTAAAAGAAAACATCATTTGCAGGGGATAATTGAATAGGTCTCCTGCTTTTTATATTGTGAGGAAATTTTTGCTTAATATGGGTTATAAAATATTGTAATCTTTATAAAAAGATGGTATTATTTTTTTGAATTAAGTTAGTTAGTCAGATAACTAAAAGGAGGTATGAAAATGGCAAAACCAAACGTTATAAGTAAAGAGGATTTGATTAAATATGCAATGGAGTGTTTAGTAGATGTAGGGATAGAAAAATTTACTTTAAAATCTGTAGCGGAGGCGGCGGGTGTAACACAGGGTACAGTTTACTATCATTTCAGGACGAAGGAACAGTTATTACTAAATATTGTACAAAACATTTGTGAGCGTTCGTGGGCGGAAATTTCCCAACAAAGTACTCAATTCAAGATAAATCGGGCAATAGAATCAGCCAAAAGTCGTTGTTCTTATGATTCTTTCTTCCACAAATTATTTTTCACTTTGGTTGTTTCAAGCTTCAATAACGAAAAAATAAGGAGTCAATTAGGAGGGATGATTTTGTCCGAAAATAATGCATTGGCTAAAAATTTATCAGCTCTATGGCCAAAATCACCGTTAGAGGGCGTTACTTTAGAAACGTGGGGAATCATCATTAATGCAATTGTTGACGGATTAGCATTACAAGCATTAGTAAGAAAGGACTTTCCTGTAGAAAAAACATATAAGGAACTTGAACAACTATTTAACGGCCTTAATCGTTTACTTGACGAGGGGGTAGAGGGATGAAAGGTCATTTTACAACGGTTATATGGGGTTTCTTCGTTTGGCTTTTTGCAACATTGTTTTTTGTGTTTTTTGGAGAACATGTTCTTTTTAGCCCCGGAACAGACATGTTTTTAATTAGCACTTTATTATTACTGGCCGGAACCGGGCTATTATTGTGGGGTATCACATATGTTTATCTATTCTTTGATAAATCCACTCATGCGCCGTTAAAGTTTGGAATAGTTGGTACGATTATTGGTCTAGCATTAGACACGTTCACTTTAGCCAATTATCATTTTATATTTCCAAAATTAGATGATTCCGAAGTTATTGCGTTTACAGCATGGATGTCATTTGCCTATGCTTTATATTTACTCATACCTTTCATGATAAATCTACAAAGGACTAAAATGATTGATTCATCTTTATAAGTTGTACCCAGCTCGGAATTGTGTGAAGTATACTTATTCCCTTTAGTTATACAAATGGAGATATTCCGGTTCTTGCCTTAATTCCTCTCTTTTTTCTATAAAAAAAGGGTAGTGAATCTTCACTACTCTTTTTTGCTATTTAAACCTCGTACTCAGGGATGAGAAACTCCCACTTTAAACCTCGCATTTCTGGCAGCGAAACGCCAACTTTAAGGCAGGGTAATTATATATCCGTATCATTATTATCTCAAGAATCCACTTATGCAAAGTCCAACCTCTATTTTAGAAAAAGTTTCCGTATGCCGGCTCAAATAGAACTATATTTGGTATTTCACCAAGTTTTGTTCCATTTCTTTTGAACGACGGCTTAGCTCTTCTGCAGTTTCTTTTAACTCTGTAAAAATTTGCAACTGGGATTCTGCAGTGGCGGCAAGTTCTTCACTGGCCGCTGCCGTTTGCTCTGATACTTGGGATGTATGGATAATAGCCGCTACCGTTTGATCTTTTGCCATGCCCATTTGTTCGATTGCATCTTTCATATCATTTATTTTTCGAATGATTGAATCAATACTGTCTGCAATATTGTTAAAAGAGGCATCTGTTTGGTTAACAGCGGTAAATTGCTCTTCAGAAATATTTTTCATATCATGGACTGCTTGAATCGCTTCTTGAGAATCTCTTTTGATACTGACCATCATGTACTGCTTTATACCTAGCTTTACGACGCTGACTGTTTCATTTTTAAGCATATCACTAGTCCAAAATATATACTATATGGCAAAAAAATATACAGTAACACATTGTGAATTTTGTATAGATATAAATGGCTTTTGTACATGCATTGACGGTACCTTCATCAGCATGCTTATTGGATCCTCCATCATGTATCTGTTGGACAAGCGCATTGACTTCCACTGGATCATGGATTATATTTTAAATAAGTTAATAATCTTTGTAGGAGATGATGGGATTCACACAAAGGCTAACCTATTTTTAAAGAATAGGGTGCTTACGTATGGATCTTTTTTTATTGCATAATTTGTAGTATAGTTGTTTTCTTTTGTGGATTGGGATAATAACACATGAAAGAAGGTGTAGGAGAATGAATAAAAAGGTAATCCCCGCTATTTCATCAATAAAAAATTTAGAAAAATTTATAACGAGCCCATATGAGATTGGCGTCTTATTAGACAGTCACATTGCCCAATTAAAAAATATTAATGATTTGGCAGAAAAATACGGAAAAAAATTGATGTTTCATATGGATTTAATTGAAGGAATAAAAAACGACGAAAAAGGAACGGAATTTATTTGCCAGGAGTTTCGACCATATGGATTGATCTCTACTAAAGCAAATGTGATTCGAAAAGCAAAACAGAAGGGCGTCCTTTCCATCCAGCGCATGTTCTTAATTGATTCACATGCGGTTGAACAAAGTTATCGTCATATAAAAATGACACAGCCTGATTATATTGAAGTATTACCCGGTACATTGCCGTCGATGATTCGGGAAGTGGCCGAGAAGACAAAAATTCCGATTTTAGCTGGCGGTCTCATTCGAAAGCCGGAGGAAGTGGAAAAAGCAATTGCGGCAGGAGCAACAGCAGTTACCACATCAGCCAAGAACTTGTGGGATATTTATGAAAAAATTCAATAAGGCAGACTCCAATCAGTGGCGGTTTTTTCTTTCTTTATTGTGGGTTGTCGATATTTGTTTGAGATCGTAACTGCCACTTCTTGCTGAATTTTTTTCTGATTGTTGGTTGTACCATTGACGTTGTACGATCGGTTTTCCTCCATACAGACAATACGACTAAATTCGACTCAATGAAAACCACCTTTTTTTCATACAAAAAAAGTAAAATAAATTATTGACACCGTTTTCAAACATTGCTATCATGTAAATAAGTTAATAGTCGTGAGGAGAAACGGAGACACATGGATTACCTTTATTTTTTATATAAAGGTTTATCTGTGTGTCTTTTCTTTTGGCATCAACTCCTTTTTTGCAATATATGCATGGGGGATAGGGGAGTTTTCCGTACGATTATTAACAAATACGAATAAAATGGAAGGAAGGGTTGTCTATGTCGGCATTTTTGGGGGAATTAATTGGAACGGCGATTTTGATCATTATTGGGGGAGGTGTTGTGGCCGGTGTGACCTTAAACAAGTCAAAAGCAAACGGCGGCGGATGGGTGGTCATCACACTTGCATGGGGGCTTGCGGTGACCATGGGTGTTTTTGCAGTTGGAAACTATAGTGGGGCCCATTTAAATCCGGCAGTTACATTTGCCTTTGCAATAACCGGTGATTTTCCGTGGAAAGATGTGCCTACGTATATTTTAGCCCAAATGTTGGGGGCCATTGTCGGTGCAACCATTGTCTTTTTTCACTATTTATCTCATTTTAAAGCAACGGCGGACCAAGCGACAAAACTCGGTGTTTTTGCAACAATTCCGGCGATTAGACATACATTTTCAAACTTATTATCAGAAATTATTGGTACATTTATTTTAATTTTTGGGTTATTATTTATTGGAGCCAATAAATTTGCGGAGGGGTTGAATCCGTTAGCAGTCGGATTGTTGATTGTAGCGATTGGTATGGCACTCGGCGGTACAACCGGTTATGCGATTAATCCGGCACGGGACTTGGGCCCGCGAATTGCCCACTTTATTTTACCAATCCCCGGAAAAGGAAATTCCGATTGGGGATATGCATGGATTCCGGTAGTCGGTCCGCTTTTGGGTGGGGCGCTCGGTGGCTTAACCTATAAAGCACTATTTTTAGGAGAAGTTTCTGTCTTTTTATGGATTACCCTTGCCATTACAGCTATCATTATCCTTTTATCTTATTCAACAAAAGATCAGGTGGAAGAGGAAAATCAATCTATTTCTGCATAAAAATCAATGAAAATATTTATAACGGAGGGGAATTGAATGGAGAACTTCATTTTGGCGATTGATCAAGGAACGACGAGTACGAGGGCGATTTTATTTAATAAAAAAGGGGAAATCGTTCATGTTGCTCAACAGGAGTTTACACAAATTTTTCCACAACCGGGTTGGGTTGAGCACAATGCAAATGAAATATGGGGTTCGGTTTTAGCCGTTATGGCAACTGTGTTGGCCGAAGTAAATGTAAAACCGGAACAAATCGCCGGAATTGGAATCACCAATCAACGGGAAACAGCTGTTGTTTGGGATAAGGAAACAGGTAACCCGATATATAATGCGATTGTCTGGCAATCACGGCAAACAGCACAAATATGTGAAGAGTTAAAGGCACAAGGTTATGATCAGTTATTTAGGGAAAAAACAGGGTTGTTGATTGATGCGTATTTTTCCGGAACAAAAGTGAAATGGATTTTGGATCATGTTGAAGGAGCAAGGGAAAAGGCTGAACAAGGAAAGTTGTTATTCGGTACCATTGATACTTGGTTGATTTGGAAATTATCCGGCGGCAGGGCTCATGTGACCGATTATACGAATGCTTCGAGGACATTAATGTATAATATTTATGAATTAAAATGGGACGATGAGTTGTTGGATATTTTAGGTGTGCCAAAAAGCATGTTGCCGGAAGTTCGTCCTTCATCGGAGATTTATGCAAATACAATTGATTATCACTTCTTTGGACATCAAGTACCGATTGCGGGGGTCGCCGGGGATCAGCAAGCCGCCTTGTTCGGGCAGGCCTGCTATCAAGAAGGAATGGCAAAAAATACGTACGGTACAGGTTGCTTCATGTTGATGAACACCGGTGAAAAGGCCGTAAAATCGGAACACGGGTTGCTGACGACGATTGCTTGGGGCTTGGATGGAAAAGTGGAATATGCGCTTGAAGGGAGTATTTTTGTCGCCGGTTCTGCAATTCAATGGCTGCGGGACGGTCTTCGGATGTTTAAAGAAGCAAAAGATTCAGAAGCCTATGCTGCCCGTGTTTCCTCAACGGACGGAGTATATATGGTCCCTGCCTTTGTCGGGCTAGGCACGCCTTACTGGGATAGTGATGTCCGCGGGGCTGTATTTGGTTTAACACGGGGAACTTCCAAAGAACATTTTATCCGGGCTACATTGGAATCGCTTGCTTATCAAACAAGGGATGTCTTATCGGCAATGGAGCAGGATTCCGGTATTGCATTGAAAACATTGCGGGTTGACGGAGGAGCTGTTCAAAATAATTTCCTTATGCAGTTCCAGAGTGATATTTTAAACGTACCGGTAGAACGTCCGATTGTCAGTGAAACCACTGCGCTTGGTGCCGCCTATTTGGCCGGTTTGGCAGTCGGTTACTGGGAAAGTCAAGAGGAAATTGCCAAACAATGGGTGATTGATAAAAAATTTGAACCGGGAATGTCAGATTTCGAGCGGGAAAAACTGTATGAAGGTTGGAAAAAAGCGGTTCATGCAGCGATGGCATTCAAATAAAACCGGCCATTTTTCAAGTAGAAATGCAGATTGATATAGTGACAATGGTCCGGAGTTCAATGGTTGAGTCTGGAGACAGGGTTTAAAACTTTCCGAGCAAAAATGTCTGAAACTTAACGGACAAGATGGAAAACCAGATTTTAAAAAACTTTCCAAGCAAAAATGTAACAATATTTTTCAAAACATGGTATATTAATAGTAAGTTAATATTCGGTATGAGCTGAGGAGAAACCAAATGACATTGCCCTTTGTGGTAAATGGTTATTTGGTTTCTCCTTTTTTACTATAAAAACTGTGCATATGGAGGGAACTACTTTGCAAATACCATTTTCCTATTTTTCCAGAGAAAAAATAATCGAACAAATGAAGTCTAATCCATACGATTTGTTGATCATCGGCGGGGGGATTACCGGTGCGGGAATCGCATTGGATGCCGCCAGTCGCGGTATGAAAGTCGCTTTAGTTGAGATGCAAGATTTTGCGGCGGGAACATCGAGTCGATCAACCAAGTTGGTTCACGGTGGTCTGCGTTATTTGAAACAGTTTCAAGTTGGGTTGGTTGCCGAAGTAGGGAAGGAGCGGGCAATTGTTTACGAAAACGGACCGCATGTGACGATGCCGGAATGGATGCTCCTCCCCTTTTATAAAGAGGGGACTTTTGGCAAATGGTCGACATCCCTTGGTTTAAAGGTATACGACTTTTTGGCCGGGGTGAAAAAATCAGAGCGGCGGAAAATGTTATCTCGAGAGGAGACATTACAAAAAGAGCCTTTGTTGAAAAAAAAGGGTTTACTTGGCGGCGGTTATTATGTTGAATATCGGACCGACGATGCCCGATTGACCATTGAAGTTATGAAGAAAGCGGCGGAAAAAGGTGCCCATATTGTGAACTATACGAAAGCTGTTCAATTCCTATATCAGGATAAAAAAATGATCGGGGTTGTTTGTGAAGATGTATTAACAAAGCAAAAATTTCATATCAAAGCGAAAACAATTGTGAATGCCACCGGTCCATGGGTGGATGAGGTGCGAAACAAGGATTATTCGAAAAACAATAAACGGCTCCAATTGACGAAAGGAGTTCATATTGTCATTGATCAATCAAGATTCCCGTTAAAACAAGCTGTATATTTTGACACACCGGATGGTCGAATGGTGTTTGCCATCCCACGGGACGGAAAGGCATATGTAGGCACGACCGATACTTTTTACAGTGATGATCCGGTACGGCCGCATATAACAGAAGAGGATCGTGAATATTTGTTAAAAGCGATCGCCTTTATGTTTCCGGATGTGGGTGTTCGTGAAGAGGATATTGAATCAAGCTGGGCAGGTGTTCGTCCGCTCATTTATGAGGAAGGAAAAGACCCGTCTGAAATTTCCCGGAAAGATGAAATTTGGGAATCGGACAGCGGCTTAATTACAATTGCTGGGGGGAAATTAACCGGATACCGAAAAATGGCGGAAAATGTTGTTGATCTTGTTGTCAAACGTTTTGCTAAAGAAGGCCGCAATTTTGGATCATGCAGAACAAAAACATTGCCAATTTCAGGCGGAGACATCGGTGGTTCCTACAAATTCGGATCGTTTATCGCAAAGGCGGCCGATCAAGCAGTATCATATGGGTTTACGAAAGAGGAAGGAGAGCAACTGGCAAGACTATATGGCTCCAATGTCGATACCGTTTTTTCATATGGCCAGCAATATGAAAAATTGAAAGAATGCCCGCTTCCGAGAATCTTATATGCTCGTCTTATGTATGCCATTGAACACGAAATGGTGGTTAAACCGGTCGATTTCTTTATCCGGAGAACCGGTGCCGTATACTTTCATATTGACATGGTGGAAACTTGGAAAGAGCCTGTTCTCCACTGGATGGCACAACATTATGGATGGGATGAAAACGAGATGAAACAATATAGAAAAGAATTAGATGATGAAATTCAAAAAGCTCGCTTCCCTGTTAAATAAAGAATTGAAGTTTGTATGGAAGGAAGTTTCGGTCTAATTAACAACAGGTTGGATGAAACGGGAAAGTGATTTAGAATAAAGACCTTTCATCCAACCTTTTGGATTTCTTCATGGACAAAAAGCTTTCTAGGTGCTAATTGTCTGCAAATCATTATTCTATTAATATCCACATAAAATTCTCCTCAGTTAGTGCTACTCTATTCATTTTCCATCTTTCACTTTTCTGTTTGCCTTTTTGATGTGTTAACCTTTTTTCAAGATCTACCATTTACAAAGTTGTCCTTCAAATGGTGTTGTTGTGCACATATAATAAAAGGTGAAGACAGTTTCGAAAACCTAGTTGTCATTTCCCCCACTGCAAATGGCGAGTCAAGGATTCCATCAAATTTTCAGTAAACGAGGAAGTAAGTGGGAGAAGGAATGGTCCACGTGCATTCGATTCGTTTAGGTAAAGCGATGTTTCGTCCCCAGTTCTTGTGTTAACTAAGTTTTTAATTCGGAATTCTGATTTAAATCCATTGGTGATTGCCAATTGACTAAACCTAAGCGTCCTTTTGATTTAATAATAATAATGCTGAAAATAGGCCAAAGTGAAAATAAAAGAAAAAAGGGGATATTTAGGTGATATTCAAAAGGCAAGTGACACTTTTAAAAGAACTCATATACAGTAGAAAATATAATTCTGTTCAGCATTATGCGGAATTATTTCAGGTATCTACACGAACTATTCATTTTGACCTAGATGTACTCGAGGATATTGTCAAGGAGTATCATTGTAGAATTGTGAAGAAACCGGGTAAAGGAATATTTTTGGATGGAAAAGAAAATGATAAAAGTAAATTGTTGCATAGTCTTCAGAACTATTCCCGTTTCTCCAATCTTTCACCTGCAGAAAGGCAAATTCAAATATTAGAAAAGCTCGTTAATGAAGAACGCTTGTCATATAAACTTTTATCCCAAAAATACTTTGTGAGTCGTACTTCGATTGCAAAGGATTTTAAGGTGATTAAAGAAATGTGTTCTAAGGAAGGTGTTCTTCTAGAATATGATAATGATGGAACGTTTTTGGTCGGTCATGAAAAAAACTTGCAAAGTCTCCTAAAAAAGCTGTATTTGAGAAAGTTTGAACAAAATTATTATCGTTTCCCTAATAATTTAATTGAATATAAACAGTTTTTATTGGATACCGATAATAGCCTCCCACATTCTTTTATTGAGGAAACATTTAATATTGTTTGTACCATCGGCGAAAAATACAATTTGGCCGATCATTATTTAATTAGTTTGCAAAATACATTAATCGTTCTTTGCTTACGGGTTTATCGGAATAAACATCATCAACAGGGAAATGGTTATGTCTTTGAAAAGGTCCAACAGTTGGGAACATATTTTGTTGCGAATGAAATTGCAGAAGAAATCGAAAAAAAGCTGAACATCTCATTATCAGAGGAAGATATTGTTTACATTAATGAATGTTTAATTGCCAATGGAATTGAGAATTTAAATATAACCAGCAATCATGGCTATTATAGTAAGTTAGTCCAAGATTTAATAAAGAAGTTCAGCAAAATTATCAATACGAACTTAACTAAGGATAAGAAATTATACAAAGGGTTATTAACACATATTGTTCCGATGATCTACCGTCTAAACAATAACATCCGTTTGCAAAATCCCTTAATTAAGGAAATTAAGAAGCAATATTCGGTCATGTTTAATATCACTTGGTTTGTTCTAGTTGACTTGGAATCAAAATTAAACATTCATATTCCAGAAGATGAAATTGGTTTTATCATGGTCCACTTTCAATCAGCCTTGGAGCGGCATGAAGATATTAAAAAAGTATTAATTGTTTGCCCAACAGGGATTGTCACATCTGAACTTTTAGAAGCAAGAATCAAAAAATATTTACCCAGTTTAAATCTATATGAGGTTGTTTCTGTTCAAAATCTAAATCCGGCCAATTTCAAAAAGTTCGATTATATTATTTCGACAGTACCTTTAGAAGTGAAAAATTTTGATTCAAATCGAATTTTCTTTATCTCGCCTATTCCTACTGATAAGGAATTAAAAGAGCTTACCAATTTAATGACAGATAAAATTTTTAATGCACAAGCGTTTTATACGATTAACGAATATAACAGAGAAGTCAAAATAAACAACTTTTTACTTCCAAACTCTATTTTTGTAAACAATCATTTTAATTCAATGAAAGAGATTTTAGAGTATTTAATTTCGTATCTAGAACACGAAGATCTTGTAACACCATTATACAGGAAATCTGTTTTTGATAGGGAAGCAACATCTTCAACAGCTTTGGAAACTGGTGTAGCCATTCCCCACGGAAATCCGGATTATGTTAAAAAAACAAGCATATCTATCTTAGTTAATAGTAAAAAAGTCCATTGGGGAAATGAGAAAGTAGATATCATCATTTTGTTATCTGTAGCGAAAAATGATGTAAACCATATAAGTTCGATTATTTCTCAAATTTATGATGTGATTTCTGATAGAAATAGAATGGAAACAGTATTTTTCGGGAAGTCTAAGGAAAATATTTATGAATATTTTTATGATCATTATTAAGCATGAAGGGGATTTGTATGCTCAAAGAATTATTGCCAAAAAGTCATATGCAGCAAAGAGAGAAAGTAGACAGTTGGGAAGATGCCATTAAAATTGCAAGTATCCCGTTATTAAAGGAAGGAATCATTGAAGAAAGTTACATTGAAAACATGATTGAAAGTGTAAATAAAAATGGTCCATATATCGTATTAATGGATTATTTTGCCTTGCCTCACGCAAAAGCGGGGGAAGGCGTAAACCGGCTGGGGATGTCGCTGTTGACACTTAATCATCCGGTTGATTTAAAAGGAAATCCTGTAAAAGTATTTTTAGTCCTGGCAGCAGTTGACGCCACTTCCCATATTGAAGCTTTAGCGGACATATCGAAATTATTAATGGACCCGAAAAATTATGAAATTTTTATGTCCGGAGATTTGGATAAGATTAATGACATTTTGTAGGTCATTTTCCAATCTGTCATATCCCAATGGAGCAAAAGACTTGTTTCTTTATTTGTCCAAAAGTATTGTGTAAAATTTCACAAAAGCATTATCCTGATTTATTGCAGCAACACCAAGTATTTTTTGCGAAAGTATTTGAAAAATAAGCTTTTGCGGTTTTTCCATGAAAGTATTACTCAATTTACAATTTAAGGAGGATTTAATATGAAATTTTTAGCAGTTTGTGGTTTTGGTGTAGGTTCATCAATGATTTTAAAAATGACACTTGAAAAAGTTTGCAGGGAAAGAAATCTCGATTGCGAGGTAGAAAATACGGATATTAGTTCAGCCAGGGGGATGAATGTTGATGCCGTTTTTACAAGTCAGGAGCTTGCCGATGAGTTAAAGGGTAGTATGAAATGTCCCGTATTTCCGATAAAGCGTTATATGGACAAAGAAGAAGTAGGCAAAGCCCTTGATGAATTTTTGAAAAATAAATAAGGGAGGAAAAGGAAATGGCGTTTCTGGATTTTATAACATCGAACATTTTACGTAATCCACCTGTTCTTTTAGGCTTGATTGCAGCTATCGGACTAATTGTTCAAAAGAAAAATATAGCAGATATTATCAAAGGTTCATTGACAGCTGCGTTTGGTATGATCATTTTGAATACCGGTGTCGGATTAATTACAGGCACGATTTCACCGATTAACTCTGCTTTCCAAGAAGCAATCACAGGGAAAACAGCCGTTGCCAATACATTAAATGATACGACATTTACGGCCAGCTTCGGCGGGGATGTCGGTTTGGCGATGTTCTTTGGTCTCATTCTTCATTTGATTATTGCAAGATTTACAAAGGTGAAAACCATTTTTTTAACCGGTCATATGTTATGGTGGTTCCCGTTTATCTTTGTTGCTGCAGGTGTTGAAGCGGGACTTTCCGGTTTTGGACTCATCATCTTTGGTGCGGTCTTTTCAGCTTTGTATTGGTCATTTATGCCTTGGATTATGCGGAAATTTATTTGGGATGTAACGGGGGATCAATCATTTTTAATCGGTCACCCTACCGGAATGTTAAGTATTATTTCCGGATTAGTTGCGAGAAAATTTGGTAATAAACAACATTCTACGGAAGATTTGAAAGTACCGAAAAGCCTGTCTTTCTTTAGAGAAATTTCAGTAACCGGGGCAACAGTAATTTTTATCATGTATATTATCGTAGCCATCATTGTCCCGTCTCTTGTTGGTAAAGGTGAAAATTTACTGTTTTTGTCACTTAATCAGGGGTTAACATTTGGGGCAGGTTTACTCGTTATGTTATACGGAGTCCGGTTTTTAATTAATCAAATCGTTCCGGCATTCCAAGGGATTTCGGAAAAACTCATTCCCGGTTCTGTTCCTGCATTTGATGTGCCGATACTCTTTAATTATCGTCCAAATGCGGTGATTATCGGTTTTCTTGTTGCAATGACAACTTCGACAATCATGATTATTATCGCCAATTCCTTTAATATTTTTGGCGTGATCCTTATTCCGCTTGTTATTACTTCCTTCTTTGAAATGGGGGGAGCTGCCGTTGTCGGTGAAGGCCAGGGCGGATTAAAAGGTTCAATCATCGGAACAATCGTTTCAGCAATTGTTATGGTTCTAATCATGGGCATTTCCGTTGGTGTATACAATAATACGATTCAAAACTGGATGTTAATCTTTGGCGGAAATGACTTTTCCATCTTTGGTTCCATAGCAAAATGGATTGGCAGTCTATTTTCGGGTCTGTTTTGATCTATGGTTCAATAGCTAAATGAACTGGGTCTGTTAGTTAACTTATTCCATCTTTGGTTTAAAAATAAAAAGGATTAGCAAGCAGCATATTTTTGTGTCTATTTTGATTTAGTTTGGGAAGCAAGTCAATTTTTTCAATTAAAATCTACAATGTTATACGAGGAGTGCTTATCATGTACCAATATTTTGATAGGGTCCGAGCAATACTTGATACCGTTGAAAAGGAAGAAAAGAAAAATATCGATGCAACTGTATCTGTTATGGTCAATGCGATTATAAATAAAAAATCCCTATTTGCATTTGGGGCCAGCCATGCAGGAATTTTAACGCAGGAGTTATTTTATCGTGCAGGCGGATTACTAAATCTAAATCCGATTTTCGGTCGCGAAATTATGCTGGATACAGAACCAATTAGCCATACAAGTCATATGGAGCGATTAGTTGGTTATGGAAAACTGTTGGCAGATAAGACCCCGTTCTCTGATGGGGATGTACTCATATTGCATTCTGTTTCAGGACGCAATCCTGTAACAATTGAAATGGCAATGGAAGCACAAAAACGTGGCGTTACAACCATTTCCATTACCAATCTAAAATATTCTAAGTCGGTGAGTTCACGGCATCCGTCCGGCAAAAACTTGTACCACTTTAGTGATATCGTTATTGATAATCACGGTGATATTGGCGATGCTACTTGTGACATTGAGGGACTTGAGCAAAAAGTATCTCCATCGTCAACAGTTGTGGGGGCAACGATTGTAAATACCATTGTTGCGGAAACGGTTCGACAATTAGTTGAGAAAGGGATGAAACACCCGCCAATCTTTTACAGCGCAAATTTAGACGGCGGGGATGAACTTAACCGTCAATTATATGAAGAATACAAAGACACCATTTTTTACCGATATTAAGCAAAAGTTCTTCTATCGGTCATAAATTCTCGGCAAGAAAAGTCATGCGGTTATTTACAAGAGCACAACATATAAAAAACCAGTCTAGCGTTAGGCTGGTTTTTTATATTGAAAAAATATAGTCCGGCAGTCAGAAATGTTGACATGATTATAAGTCATATATTCAATCTGCTGATAAAACTTTCCTATGATATGACCAGTAATGTTCTGCTTTTGATCCGTAAAATTAAACTGCTGAAAAATTTTATCTCTAAAATTAAGAAAGAGCACAAAAAGTTCTTTAGTAAAGATTCATTCAGTTATATAATTAAAAATGGAAAACGGTTTCGAAAATTCTTATGCATAGTTACTTTTCTTTATACTGTAAAGGGGAAGAGGTTAATGTTAAAATCCGCAAAAATTGTTAATTTTATCTATATGGTTTTCTGTTTACATATTCAATGGCTTCTACACGTAGTTAAGGGATTTATTATAGCGGGTATTTTTCCTTCGACTGCGGCTGTTTATGCTGTTATTAGAGACTTATTATTAAAAAAAGAGATAGATTCTCTGTCTTATACGTTTTCCAATTATTATAGTCATAACTTTAAAGTGGCTAATATCCTTGGCTGGTTATTTTTTGCATTTTCCGGAGCTGTTATCCTCAACTTCATGTATATTCCGTATTATCCGGAATCTATTCGGATATTTATGTATGGAATGATTGTTTTTCTGGCTGTTATCTTAATGGTTGCTTGGTTTTATTTATTCCCATCAGTTGTTCATTTTGATTTCCCTGTTCATATTTATATCATTGGTTCATTAAAAACCGGATTTTCCTCGTTATTTGGACTTTTACTCCATATAATGACTATCTGTATATTTGTAATCACATTATTAAAATTTCCTGCTATTTATTTCTTTTTTGGTATTACTCCTTTAGCTTTTGCTTAGGGGATAAGCCTTTCGATTATAACCCTGAAAATGAGCAACTCAAGTTTTGTTTACAGCCAACTCTGCCAAAATGGTTATTTAAAGAGTATGTGTATTGTTTTCCGGAAAACGTTTATAATCAATTTGTAATCACCAAAGAGCCATGACATATAATTTCAACTTAATGAGGTGGAACGAATGAGTTCTTTACTATCCCGTATTGAACAAAATTTAAATAGACTATCGGAAGCGGAAAGAAAAATCGGCGAATATATATTAGAACACCCGGAGCTTGTTCCCAATATGACGACGAAAGATTTATCAAAAAATAGCGGTGTGAGTGAATCAAGTATCGTTCGCTTTTGTAAATCTATCGGGATTGGCAGTTTTAAATCCTTTAAACTGGAGCTGGTGAAAGATATAACATTAACCGGAATGAATTTAACTGATTTTGATATTTTACAAAAGAGAGACGAACCATACGATCTTTTTCAAAAAGTAACATATGTCAATAAAGCTGCGATTGAAGCGACGCCCGCATCGTTAGATCGAAAAGAATTTGAGAAGGCCGTAGATATTTTAAGTCACGCGGATAAACTTATGTTTTATGGTGTCGGAGGGAGCTCAACAGCCGCCATAGATGCATATTATAAATTTACTAAGTTAGGTTACCAATGTACGACGAATCATGATTTTCACTTTCTCCTTTCAGCTATCCCTTATTTGACCGAGCAATCTGTTTTTTTTGCCATTAGTATGTCAGGGAAAACTAAGGATGTATTGGAGTTGTCACGTTTTGCAAAATCGCAGGGAGCAACCGTCATTGCTATTACCAATATAGATAAATCCCCGCTTTATAAAGAAGCCGATATTCGATTATGCACACCGATCGTTGAACAAGATTTCCGAATTGGCAGCATCCCTTCCAGAATGACACAGTTAACAATTATTGACTCCCTTTATTTAAGCATTTTTCATTCAAAAGGTGAAAAAGTAATTGACAAATATCACAAAGCTAGAAATGAAGTTATTCGCTTAAGGAGATAATCCAACTCGGTTTATCTCCTCATAAAAATATTCTTTTATTTGAAATTTAATTTCATAATTTAGTTGAATATAATTGACTTTTAATTTCTATAATATATAATAAAAGTGTGAAATAAATTTTATTAAAGTGGGTGACAGAATGCTAGAAAAGTTAACGACAGAATTAAGAAACCCAAATTCATTTGATTTAGATCAAAAATCGATTAGAGAAATATTAGAATTAATGAATCGTGAAGACGCTACAATTCCTTTAGCAATTCGTGAAGTACTTGATAAAATTGAAATTGTTGTTAATTGTGTTGTGCAAGCTTTCCAAAACGGCGGAAGACTCATTTATGCTGGTGCAGGAACGAGTGGACGCTTAGGAATATTAGATGCTTCAGAATGTCCGCCTACTTTTGGCGTTGACAAAAACTTAGTACAAGGTATTATTGCCGGTGGATTGAAAGCGATTACGGATGCGATTGAAGGTGCTGAAGACAATGAACATGCGGGAGGTGAGGACCTAAAGAGAGTTTCCTTAACAAATAAAGACGTTGTTATCGGGATTGCGGCCAGTGGAAGAACTCCTTATGTTATTGGGGCACTGAAATACGCTAAGGAAATCGGTGCCAAAACAGCAAGTATTAGCAACAACGCAAACTCCAAAATTGGAGAAATTGCTGATGTTGCCATAGAAGTAGTTACAGGACCAGAAATCATCACCGGTTCAACAAGATTAAAAGCCGGGACCGCTCAGAAGCTTGTTCTTAATATGATTTCCACCACTTCCATGATCAAAATTGGAAAAGTATATGAAAACTTAATGGTCGATGTTCAACCGACAAACGAAAAACTTATTGAACGTTCGAAAAAAATTATTATGGAAGCAACCGGAGTCGACTACGAGACGGCGGAAACTTATTTTGAAAAGGCAAACCATCAAGTAAAAGCAGCCATTGTTATGATTTTACTCAATTGCTCTTATGATGAAGCCAAGCAAAAATTAGAAGGCGCACAAGGCTTTATTAGAAACACAATATAGTTTGGAGGGGAAAGTATGAAAAAGCAAGAGATATTTTGGATCTCATTGGCGGTGGAGAAAACATTAGATCCTTCACCCACTGTATGACAAGAGTTCGTTTAGACATAAAAGATGACTCCAAAGTTAACATGAAACAATTAAAAGAAGTTGATGGCGTCATGGGTGTCATTGAAGATGACACACTGCAAATTGTCGTCGGTCCTGGTACAGTGAATAAAGTCGCCGAACACATCACACAAATAACAAGAATAAAAATGGGTGAAGCCATCGATGAGAATAATGATGATCTTCTAAAAGGAAATGGGTCTAAAAAGAGAAAATATTAAGATGCTGGAAAATATGAAATTATAATTCATAATAAGAAGGGTGTGTATAGATAATGGCAAAAATTGATAAACTAACTAATATTGTTGAAAACAAAATTGCACCACCTCTGATTAAGTTATCAAAAAACAGATATTTAGATTCAATACAAAAAGCATTCATCTCATTAATGCCAATAATCATTCTCGCTTCATTCTTTGTCTTATTAGCTTCTTTTCCCATTAAGGCATGGCAAAAATTAATTGAACCAATTGTCGGCTATTTTTGGGGTGCAAACAGTGCAACAATGGGCCTCTTATCAATAGGACTAGCACTCGGTATTGGTTATTTCTTAGCAAGTCATTATAAACAAAAAAATGATAATATCGACCCATTTTCAGGAGCGATCATAAGTTTATTTAGTTTTTTAATTCTTTTTCCTGTCGGTGTTAGTGAAGATTTCGGTGCGTATTTACCAGCTGATAATCTAGGAAGTACCGGTATGTTTGCGGCGATTTTAGTTGCAATTATAAGTACGGAAATATATCGTTATTTAATTCAAAAAAATATTGTAATTAAAATGCCAGAGGGGGTTCCCCCGATGGTTGCAAACGCATTTACCTCACTCATTCCGGTTTTTATAACCATTGTACTTTGGTGGATAATAAGATATTTATTCCAAGTTGATATTGTTAGTCTCATTATGGCCGGATTTACTCCAATTATTGCTGGGGGAGCAAGCTTTATAGCACAATTTATCGGCCTCCTTATTGATAGGTTATTGTGGTTTGTAGGAATTCACGGAACAAACGTAGTCACATCCGTTATGCAGCCAATTTGGCTAGACGAGTTAGCTAAAAACGCAGCAGCTGTAAAGGCTGGAGAAGTCATTCCTTATATAGCTAGTGAACAATTCTTAAACTATTTTGTAAGAGTAAGTATGCTGCCTTTAGTTATTTTAATGTTAATGTCGTCAGTTAAACGGTATAAAACATTAGGAAAACTAGCACTTGCACCATCGATTTTCAATATTGCTGAACCAGTTATTTTTGGACTTCCTATAATCTTAAATCCAATTTTATTTATACCATGGGTTTTTGGTTACCTCTTTATTTTTGTATTTAGCTATGTAGTTATAGCGATTGGATTAGTTCCGGCCCCATATATTTTGGTCCCATGGACAACCCCAGGACCTATAGGAGCTTATTTAGGTACAGGTGGAAGTTGGGCAGCAGCTATATTATCTTTACTTAATTATGTAATAATGTTCTTCATTTGGTTGCCATTCTATAAAATTGTTGAAAAACAGGCACTAAAAGAACAGGACGAAGTTGAAAGCAATACAGAAAATGACTAACGATGCCAATGAGGTGATAATATGAACTTTGTAAAGATTAGACCTTATAAATACAGTGATGAAGCCCAGGTAATTAATATATGGAATCAATCCTTAATCAAAGATCCTGTTAGCAGTGATATATTCCAAAAAAAGATAATTTTAGATCCGAATTTTGACTCTGAATTATGTTTGGTAGCAGAAGATTCAAATCAGAACATAGTCGGATTTTGTCTTGGGATGGTAAGAAAATACCCGTATGAAGAACGAGGGGTGGAGCCAGACCGAGCATGGATTCCAGTCATGTTTGTTCATCCTGAATATCGTCGAAAAGGAATTGGTCGACAACTTGTAACCACACTGGAAGAAAAATTCAATGCTCTTGGAAAATCAAATATTACACTTGGTGCCTATAGTCCAAATTATTTCTTTCCTGGTCCTGATAAAGATGCTTATGGGGAATCAATTTTATTTTTTGAATCGTTAGGTTATCAAGTGTTAGGAGAAGCAGTTGGTATGGACATGGTATTGTATAATTTTTCAATACCAGACAAAATAAAGAAAATAAAAAATAAATTGTATGAAGAAGACCATATTAAAATCATTCGCTTTAAAAAAGAGTACAGTTTACCACTGTTACAATTTTTAAAGGAAAACTTTCCGGGGGGCTGGGTTAGAAATGCTCGTGAAACACTTGAAAAGCAAAAAGGGGAAGAGAGGATTTTTCTTGCCATAGATCAAGATGAAAATATTTTGGGGTATTGTCAAAGAGCAATCGATGATTTAGAGGGGCATTTTGGACCGTTTGGTGTATCAGAAAAGATGAGAGGCAAGAAAATTGGAAGTGTATTATTTTTTGAAATGTTAATGGACATGTATAGTAGAGGAATTTATCATGTATGGTTAGCTTGGACGGATAACGATGCTCAGAGGTTTTACGATCGAGCTGGTATGCGAGTCATGAAGCGCCACGCAATTATGAAGAAATTTAAATAAATCGTACGAAATAATTGTAAAGTTAATTGAAAACTGGAGGGATGACATATGGAACATCAACATCACATTATGTCTATTGGAGCACATGCCCTAGATGCTGAATTAATGGGTGGAGCAGTGGCAATTAAATATACACGAGAAGGTCATAAGGCAACGTTTGTACACATAACAAGGGGAGAAAGAGGAAATAAAAAAAAATCCCCTGAAGAATACGGGAAACAATTAGACCTCGAAATTCCAAAAGTAGCTGAGGCTATGGGAGCTAAATCACATTGGATGGGATATCTGGCCGGAGAATTGCCGTCGATTGAGCAGATTCAGTTAGATCTTTGTCAGCTTATTAGAAAAGAGAAGCCTGATATTATTATTACACATTGGCGAGGAAGCTTACACCCACGCCATGTCATGACCCATGATGTGGTAATGGATGCAGTGAAAATGGCAGCAAACAAAAATATTGAAACAGAGGCTGCTCCACATGTAGTTAATTATGTTTATTTTGGAGAAAACTGTGAAGATCTTAATGGATTTATACCGCAAATCTATATAGAAATTGAAGATACTTTTGATCAATGGTTTGAAGCCTTATCTCATTATGAGTTATTTAGAGCTAACGAGGCAAATGTACCATATCAAGATTATTACAGGACCATGGCTACAATTAGAGCGGTTGAAGTAGGTAATCAGAAGTTGTCAAAAGCATTTATGGTTGCTACTAGATCTCAAAATTATTTACATTTTTAAGGTAGATGAAGTATATGAGTGGAATTTCTGTATATTTATCAAAAGAAAATCAAATTTTTAATCATCAATGGATAAAGATGGCAGCAAAAAGTGGATTTTCAAGCATTTTTACATCACTCCAAATTCCTGAAGAAGATCCAAAAGTTTACAAAGAGTTATTAATTGACTTAGGAAATCAAGCAAAACAGAGCTCAATGTCAGTTTTTGCAGATATATCGAAAAAATCTTTAGAACATCTAGATATTAATATAGACAATATTGAGAAATTAAAAGAATTTGGATTAACAGGTTTAAGGATTGATTATGGATTTAGCGAAGAGGAAGTTGTTAAACTTTCACATAAGATAAAAATTTCACTAAATGCAAGTACACTAAATGAGATAATAATAAAAAAATTAGTGGAAACTGGGCTGAATACTGATAATGTTGAAGCCTGTCATAATTATTATCCCCGTCCGGAAACGGGATTGTCAAAGGATTATTTAATCAAAAAAAATATTATGCTTAAAAGTTTTAACTTAAAAATTTCTTCATTTATTCCTGGTGACGGAAAAAAAAGGCAACCTCTTTTTAAAGGGTTGCCTACCTTAGAGCAACATAGGTATATCTCGCCTGTCGAAGCATATTTAGATCTTATTGATAATTGCTATGTTGATAAAGTATATATAGGTGATCAATCGTTAGAGGAAGATACTTTGGAAAGATTTTCTTTGATTAATGAAAATATAGTACCGATTCGTTACTTGGGTGAGAAAATTCAAGAGTTTGAAGATCTCTATAATTATTTAGATCAATTATTAAGAAATCGCCCTGATTCAGCAAGAGACGTAATTCGTATTGATAATTCCCGTATAGATCTCCATAATTATTACTATTTGAAGCAAATTAATGTAATTGAGCGCAAAAAGGGATCAATTACAATTGATAATGAAAGTTATCAAAGATACGCTGGAGAAATTCATATAACATTAACAGATCTTCAAATGGATCAGAAAGTCAATGTAATAGGGCATGTAATTGAGCAAGATCTTCCACTTCTTGATTATATTAGAGAAGGAAGACCATTTATATTAAAAAAGATAAATTAACTTAAAAGTGAAAAGGAGTTGTGTACAATGAACATTTTATTAGTATGTAGTGCAGGCATGTCAACCAGTTTACTTGTTACAAAAATGGAAAAGGCAGCAAAGGAACAAGGAAAAGAATATAAAATTTGGGCAGTGGCAGAAGCGGATGCCCCAAAACATATTCCAAATGCAGATGTCGTTTTAATTGGGCCACAAATGAGATTTTGGAAAAGCGAGGCTGAGAAACTTGCTAAACCATATGGAGTTGCTGTAGATGTCATTAGTACGGTTGATTACGGAATGAATGATGGTCCAAAAGTACTTCGATTTGCAGAAAAACTTGCTAATAATAAGAAATGAGGCTGGAAGTAAATGGATGAAATGGAGTCAATTTGTTTTCAAATTATAAGTAATGCAGGTACAGCAAGATCACTTTTAATTGAAGCTTTGCAGGAAGCTAGGGAAGGTAATTTCGATGAAGTAGAAAATAAAATGTCTGAGGCTAACAAGTACTTTTCTGAAGCACATAAAATCCATGGAAAGTTAATACAAAAGGAAGCTCAAGGGGAACCAGTTCCCTTCTCTCTACTTTTTATGCATGCAGAGGATCAATTAATGAGTACCGAAACAATAAGACATTTAACAAAAGAGTTACTATTTATGTATAAAAGATTATAATATAGTATTAATAAAGTCGATATTGCGAAAAGAAATAGAGTCTTCTTTATTTTATATTTAAATTAGTTGTGGTTAACATGGATGATTTAAGGATATTATGTATAAATGATAAAAAGTCAGATTACCATTGGAACCTGGGAATCCTCTGGACTCAAAATTGAGACCAAAGGTTAAAAAAATTTAAACTCCAGATAAGAGACTGCTATCTGGAGTTTATTTCATGTTATTTTAAATAAGATAAATCATTTCTCCCCGCTTAACTCTACTAAAATTTTAGCTTGGGATTTGTCAGTTGTTAGTGCTTCGAAGCCTTTTGACACGATGTCATCAAGTTGGATGACGCTTGTGACGATGCCTTGTGGTTTCAATTGACCTGTCCCCATTAAGTCAACGGTTTGTTGGAAAGTCGTTGGGGTATAGGCAATAGCTGATGTAATTTTTACACCGGTATTTGTTAATTGCAATGGATGCCATTCAATCGGGCGGGCAAAAATGGAAACAATAACCATAGTACCTCGTGCTTTTGTTGAATCAATCGCTTGTTTGAATGTTGGTGCGACACCGGCTACTTCAAATGATACATCAACGCCATCGGGAACAACTGCTTTAATGGCCTCAACCGGGTTTTGTTGACCGGAATTAATAATATGGGTTGCGCCCAGTTCTTTTGCTTTGGCCAGTCGTGTTTCCGACAAGTCCATCACGAAAATTTTGCTTGCCCCGGCTGCTTTTGCGGCAATTACTGTCAATAAACCGATTGGACCTGCTCCGTAAATCGCAACTGTATCACCAAATTTCATATTCCCTTCTTTTACGGCTTGAACGGCTACTGCTGTTGGTTCAACGAGAGCACCGTCTTGTAACGTTAATGTTTCCGGTAACGCATAAACATTCGATTCTGGAACATTAACATATTTTGCAAATCCGCCGTCTCCATGTAATCCAATAAAACTGAATCCGTCATAAACATCTAGGTCTTCCGGTTTGTTTCCATAGGTTAATGTCGGGTTGATAACAACACGGTCACCAACTTTATATTTGGTTACATTTGCACCAACTTCTTCAACAACACCGGCAAACTCATGCCCCATCGTGATTGGCGCTTTTTCACCCGTTAAAGCGTCTTCCTTTTCAACCGGAACAAATACCGGTCCTTCTTCATATTCGTGTAAGTCGCTTCCGCAAATACCTGCCCATGCCACGCGAACTTTTACTTGATTGTCTTTTACAGGTTTTTCCGCAACTTCTTCAATCCGTATGTCCTTTTTACCATACCAAACGGCAGCTTTCATTATGCATACCCCCATTATTTGATTTAAAAAGTTTATAGTTAGACACGTTTAAAACGAGCTATACTACTATAACAATTTAATAATATATCCAAAAAATGAATTTCGCAAATAATTTATCCTGAATTATTCACAGAAATTCAGAAACTTATTATAACTTATGGATTACCAAGCCTTTTCGGCTTTATTGTAATTCATTAAAAAAATGAAAAAAGAATCCATTTCTGTTAAAGTTAAAGTAACCAAAACAAAAACCAAACAGAAAGGACTCTTTATATGGTTACTTTAACGCAAAAAACACTTGATTTCAATCATAAAATTAAATTGTCAAATGATGGAGGTTCTCTTTCCTCCGATACAGGTGAGTTTCTTTTTAGAGAATTCGATGAAAAAATTGGTTTTTCAAAGACTTTAGTTAAGTACTTGAGACTTAACGATTCAAGGAAATATTATCTTCATTCAAATGAAAACTTGTTACGTCAAAAAGTCTATCAAATCATTGCCGGGTATGCGGAAGATGATGCGGCTGATCAGTTGACTCATGATCCTGTGTTTAAGGAAATCATTGAAACTCCAACACTTGCTTCCCAGCCCAGTTTGTCTCGCTTTTATACACGATTTGATAAAGATTCAATTGAACAACTAAATCTGGCTAACCAAGAAATGCTTGATAAGATTCATTGTTTTCGACAATCGAAAGAGTTATTTATCGACTTGGATTCGACTCATTCGGATACATATGGGGACCAAGAATCTTCGTCATATAATACTTATTATGGCACGATGGGTTTTCATCCATTAGTCGCCTTTGATGGTGCGACTGGTGACTTTTTGAAAGCACAACTCCGTCCCGGAAATGTTTATACATCAAATGGTGTGGTGGAATTTATTCGGCCTCTCATTAAACATTATAACGAAATGTTTCCGGAAACTACCCTGTTTCTTCGTGGAGATAGCGGGTTTGCTGTTCCGGGATTATACGATCTGTGTGAAGAAGAATCTGTTTTGTATATTATTCGGTTGAAATCGAATTCACAACTACAAAGTTTAGCGAAGGAATACCATCCTTCTTCCGCACCTTTAGATGTTTCCAAGACGGAAACCTATTATGAAGAAACGATTTACCAAGCAAAATCATGGTCAAAACCAAGAAGGGTGATTATTCAATCGGTACGTCCTGCAGGTGAGCTGTTCTTTACCCATTCCTTTTTTGTTACTAACTTTGAATTAGCTTTTCCTCAAGATATCGTCCGAGCTTATCAAAAAAGAGGGACGATGGAAAACTATATCAAAGAAGCAAAAAATGGCTTTTACTTTGATCATATGAATAGCCACGCTTTTCTAGTGAACGAAGTAAAAATGATGTTAACACTTCTTGCATATAATTTGACCAATTGGTTACGAACTCTTTGTTTTCCGGAAGGTCAAAAAACTATGCAAATTGATACGATACGTACTCGGTTAATTAAAGCGGCAAGTAAAGTCGTGAAATCAGGCAGATCCCTTTACTTCAAACACATCCGAGTTTTGTGTATCAAAATTTCTTTTGGGATGTACTGAATCGAATTCAAAAGCTACAATTGGAATGACCAATAGAATACTTCTCATAACTGAAAAAAATAAATTTTTCAGTCAAGGGGCAAGTATGCCCAAAATACCAGAGTTGTTCTATTGAAAATTCAGTTATTTTATGAATTGGCTACGGTTCTTAATTAAATACCGTTATTTTCAACTAATTTAACAAATTTTATCAAATGGGATTTGTAGCTATGAATATTTCAGGTTTATATTTTTTTCATATAAAAAAGCATGTGCAACTTTCTGTATAAGTGCAACATGCTTGAAAATTAGTCGATTTTAGCTACCATTTTTATCAATTATCTTGTTATCTATTTCAGAAGCGGCTGACATTCGGAACCATAAGAAAGCAAGAATGACAAAAAGAATAAAGCCCATATAACCGATGATGGGATAAAACAGGGAGACAAGATCCGTAAAACCGGCGAAACTTAGTCCGAGTGCCGCAATTCCTAAAAAATTGACGATCCACTTAAATTTTGTCGACCCGATGTCCGCAAAGCGAGCCCCCAATGAGTAGAATAAACTGACGGCCGTATTGAAAATCATCCCATATAAAATAATCGAATAAACTATACCAAGAATCGGAGAAAGATCATCGGCAATTTTTAACAACGGCATATCCACCTGGCCGACTACATTTATTTTGGAAAAGATTGTAAAATAACTCATGATAATTAAGAAGCCAATTCCTAAACCGCCAACGAGTCCACCCAGTGTGGCAGTTTTCTCATTCCCTTCATCACCGCCCATAACAATCGTCATCGAGGCTCCGAGAACAATATTCATCGAAACATAGTTTAGAGTGGAAATAAGCCAGTTCGAGACAGCCGGTTTTTGTGTCATGGATAATTCATGTAGCTCCGAAAAACTTAAATCCTTCGTTACAAAGCTATATATAGATAGAAAGATGACGGAAACAATTAAAAATGGTGTAATGCTCCCAATTACTTTTACGATTCGATCGACATTACTCATAACGGAAAGCATGATAAGAATAAGCATAAGGCCGCTTCCGACTATCGGCGTGAACCCAAATTGCTGATGGAGCGTTGACCCACTCCCGGCAATCATGACAACACCAAAACCGAATAAAGCGAAGATAAGAATGTAGTCGATTATTTTACCAAGAAATCTACCACTGATTTGGTAAATAACATCACTATGTGAAGTGGCGTGCATTTTACTTCCTAATCTTGTTAATGTCATTCCCATAAAAGAAAATAGAGTACTTGCAAGGATGGCAGCCACAATTCCCATATATCCAAAGCTGACAAAGTACTGTAATATCTCTTGACCGGAAGCAAAACCGGCACCAATGATAATCCCGATAAATGCACTGGCCATTTGTAAAACCTTTTTCATGTTGTCCTCCAATTCCATGGTGTAGATATGAAAATCTTTATATCAAAAAAATTTTACTAATGACCATTATAGAACTAAATTTATTTTCTTACCATAATAAGTTTGGGATTGGAAATGAAATTAATTGGAAAAATGGGAAAAAATTTTTCAGCGACTTGGCAAATTAAACGAATAATCATCGCTTTTTTAAAAATTAGGGGAAGTCAGTCTCCCCTAAATATTGTTACCCGTGGCATCCAGTCAAAGGCAACGTTTAAAACAATTTAATCAATTCGTTTACTGCCAAAACAGCGAAAAGAATAATACTTATGGTCAGGATGAAATTAGAAATCAACCCATTACGATCTTCAGTTAGCGGAATATATTTTTTACTATTTAATAAATATAGCAATGTAATAGAGAGAAATGGCATAAATAATGCACCTAAGGCCCCGTAGGCAATAATTAACCCAACCGGCTTTCCGATAAAGTGAAGTAACATTGGCGGAAAGGTTAACCATAGTACATAGAACCGGTAAGCTTTCGTCTCACTTAATTTTTCTTTTGGGATCGTTTGTTTTTTAACAATCCGAATAAAATCCGCAAATAAATAGGAAACCCCATTCCATACACCTAATAGCGAAGTAAAGGATGCCGACCAAAAGCCAAGCAAAAACATCCACCGAAAAGTCGGATTCAATTCATTACCTAAAATGGATGCGAAAGAAACAAGTCCTTGCTCTCCGCTAATGGTAGTATCTGTTCCATAAAGTAAAGCAGCACCAAGAATAAGTAATGAAATGGTAAAAATAGCGGTAACAATATAGGCGATGGCTGAGTCGAATCGGACGGCTTTGATAAAGGAAGGACCGTCCCATTTATTTTCTTGCAGCCAATAGCCGTATGAAGCCATCGTAATTGAACCGCCGACACCGCCGATTAAACCTAATGCGTAAATCAGTGAGCCTTCAGGTAAAGTTGGTATGGCCGTGTCGATGATGTCAGCTAAATCAGGAAGAACGACAATCGCTGAGCCGACAACGGTGATAAACATTAAACCAACCAACCAGTTCATCACATGTTCAAATGTCCTAAATTTCCCCCACCAAATGAGGATGAACCCAACAAGAGAGCTAATGATGGCCCAAACCCATAATGGAAGGAACGGAAATAATGCGGCTAGAGCAAGTGCGCAAGAAGAAGAAGCGGCTGCACCGTAAACAAATCCCCAAATAATCGTATAAATACCAAAGTATCCGGTAGCCCACTTTCCTAGAGCATGCCAGCCATCCAAAATGGTTTTTCCCGTAATTAAATGCCAACGACCCACGCCCTCATTTAAGGCAAATTTAATAAACGCCCCGAGGACAATCGCCCATAGAAAAACTAATCCATAGTTGGACCCGGCAACAAGAGCAGCGACAAGATCTCCGGCTCCGACTCCGGTAGCCGCAACAAGAAGACCCGGTCCGATAATTGACCATTTTTTGGAAGCGTTTGAGTTTTTGTGACCAGGCGGAATAGTGAGATTACTCATTTTTTACCCTCCCCGATAAAAGTTAGATACTTATACATATTTCATCGAGTGGACAGTTATGCAGGAATCCTTTAAAGCGGTTGCTTAATGAGTTTATTCGTAATTTATGTGCCCCAAATCTCACTTCTTTACCCAAAAAGGTTGCTGAGAGGTTTTAAATGAATAATTGTCCAAAAGAAATAGTATGGTGAGTTCGGGTTACCCGGGTAAATGATGTCTTCAATAAATGGATAACTTTTTAAATAGTTTGCGAGTTCCCTTGTATTTTCAACATGGCGATCCATTCGGACATGAAGTGTTTTTAATCCGCGTAAAAGTAACCATGCATCGAATGGAGCGATAATGCCGCCAATATCCTTTTGAGTAGTCATCCTAATTTTTTGCATATCTTCTTTATTTTTTCCAACGACAATACCTGCAATCACATCCCCGTGTCCGCTAATATATTTCGTTGCACTATGGATGACATAATCAGCCCCAAGCTCAAGCGGGTTTTGCAAATATGGTGAGCAAAAAGTATTATCGACAACAACGGGAATTCCGTATTTTTTCGCAACGTCAGTAACAAGCCTAATATCGATTAGTTCCATTGTTGGGTTTATCGGCGTTTCAACGTAGATACAGCAGGTTTGGTCATGGATGGCTGCCTCAATTTCTTCGGCTGTCTGCATGGGATTGAATGTATGTATGACACCGAATTTTTTATGAAGCAGGCCAATCAGTCCGAACGTGCATCCATAAACCCCGCGCGAACATAAAATATGACTGCCGGAATAAACGAAATGGAATAGAACAGCCGATACCGCAGCCATTCCCGACCCAAATGCGAGAGCGGCTTCACCCTTTTCCAATGCCGCCATCCGTTCCTCTAATACACGGACTGTCGGATTACCAAGCCGAGAATAGATGAATCCTTCTTCCTCACCGGCAAATCGCTTTTCTCCTTGTTCGGCAGTGGAAAACGTGAAAGTTGAACTATGAAAAATCGGTGGATTCAAACTATCATGAAAATCCTGTGAAGAATACCCTTTATGGATGAGCATTGTCTCAAATCGCTTTTTCTTATTCATTGAGTCAGCTCCTTTAATAAAATGTAAACGATTACAATAATTAATATACGAAGCCCTAGAATGTTAAGTGATAAAAAAATTTTACATGAAAGTTAAATGAAAATTTTCTGATTCATATTGACAACGAAAGGATTGAAAAATATAATAGGTTAAGGAACATATGTTTGTTTAGCTGGTATTTTATAACACTAGATGATTTAACTTACTGTAGAACTTACTAAAGATTAGTATTAATATAATGGAGGATGAGATGCTATGAATAGAAAAGAATTACAGGAACTTGCTGAAATTCGAATAAAAGAAGCAGAAATTCTCCTTAAAAGCGAGTGCTATGATGGTGCATACTATATGGCGGGTTACAGCATTGAATGTGCACTGAAAGCATGGATTGCAAAAAGTACAAAAGAACATGATTTTCCCGATAAAAAGATTGCAGACAAAGTACACACCCATGATTTAGTAAGGTTATTAGGTGTTTTAGATGTGCAAGTTCCGGAAGAAATCAAATTTAACTGGTTTATTGTAAAAGATTGGTCGGAAAAGGCTCGGTATGAAAAGTATTCCATGGTAGAAGCATCAGATTTATTAGCGGCAATTAATGATCCAACTGAGGGGGGATTAAATAGTTTTTAATAACTTATAAAAAGTTATAAAATTTTTGGTGACTTTATAATTTATT
>ERZ1673768.26-NODE-26-length-41719-cov-19.987279_pt1 | contig 41719 bp, 37 predicted proteins | sample MGYA00580142_ERZ1673768 | MGnify/ENA primary metagenome ERZ1673768 (study PRJEB41219, sample SAMN04549649) | soil metagenome | isolation source: soil | place: USA: Texas, La Sal del Rey | collected 2008-06-23 ... | reverse complement strand
GGTCTATGGGACAAAAACGACAGAAAGTGGAGCAAAAATGTCTCATAGAACAGCTCTATGGGACAAATTTAGTTGAAAAGTAAAATAAAATGTCCCATAGAATTCCCGGATTCGTGGTCTATGGGACAAAAACGACGGAATTTGAAACAGAAATGTCTCATAGAACAGCTCTATGGGACAAATTTAGTTGAAAAATAAGCTGAAATGTCCCATAGAATTCCCGGATTCGTGGTCTATGGGACAAAAACGGCGGAGTTTGAAACAGAAGTGTCTCATAGAACAGCTGTATGGGACAAAATTAGTTGAAAAATAAAATAAAATGTCCCATAGATGTACCGGATTCCCAGTCTGTGCCTTATGCGCAAATAAGTGCTTGAAGAATCTTCAATATAACAAGTTAGGAAAATAATTTTTTGAAAAATCCCTTTACGCCATTCTCAGTTGTGTCCAAATTGTCTTTAATCGTTACAGATTCAGACTCATCCGAAACAAAGATATTCTCTTTATCTACCGCATAATCGTGGGCAAGGACAAGACCTATGTCGGTATCATGTTCCTTATTTTCAACGATGGTAAAAGGAATATTGTACTTATTTGCAATTTTCACATACTTACTTAAATATTCGTAGTCGACTGAACCGTTCAGTAATAGCTTTGCTTTTGCGTTCTTTTTCATTTCTTGTTCAACTTCTTTGTATATGGTTGATTTATACACTTGGCTTACAGTTAAGGCAACAACAATTCGCTCCCGGAACGTACCAAGAAATTTCTTTTTCTCCTCGGGGTTTATTTCCTTTTTCCCATATATTCTTTGGTTTAAGTAATCTTCTAAGTTTGGTCCATTCTGCATGAAGTTCACCCTTATTATTTTTTTCGCCTCTACCAGTTATTATATAATAAATTGTGCAGAAATTTACATGTTCTGAGGTTTTTATTATTATTAAGATAATGGTTGTTGTGCCCTCCATTCCCAAAAATCCCTCATTACCAATCATTTTTTAAAAGGCTATGTCACAACAAATAGTTGATAAATGAGATTTTTTGTAGGAGAGCATTAAAACTCTCCTACAAACTGGAATTTTGAAGTCTGAACTGTACCCAAAAATTGAGAAGTTTTATACTTTCTTCCGTGTCAAGAAAATTCCAACGATTGCCCCTATAAGGATAATCGGTGCTAATCTGACAAACAGCCATTCAAATGCGTGAAAAATTACTCCGATAACGGTGGTTTCAGGGTCATTATAATTCCAACCTAAGTAAGGACTATCTAATACTATTAAGACCGCAAAAATTGTTACTATGACCGTACACAATGAGATAAGTAGCCAATGAAGTATTTTTCTTCTCGTGGTCTTCCTTTGTGCAAGTTGTAAGTTTATAATCTCCAGTTTTTCGGAAATCGCTTTTAAGTCATCAACTTTCGACTCAATAACAGTTTCCCCAAGCAAAGTGCTTACGGGTGTTTCAAGCACTTCCGATATGGAGATTAACATATCAGAATCGGGAACTGACAATCCTTGCTCCCATTTCGAGATTGTTTGTCGCACCACATTCAGCTTGATAGCAAGTTCTTCTTGCGAAAGTCCTTTTGATTTTCTGATTGCTTTAATGTTTTCGCTTAACATTAGGGGATAACCTCCTTTCTTTCAGTCGTTACCACTATTGTATGAGGAACTGCCCGTTGCTACAAGCAACGCATATTAACATTCAAGATTTATAGTCGTGGTAGGCTGTTGGGTATATTAGTGAGGAAAAACTAAGGCTCGTAAAATTGTTCTATAAATCTTCTAATTATCCAACAAAAAGACAAATTATGATTTGTATAATTCTTATGCGACCAGTGGAACTGCTGGTCTGTTTGATAAATCTCTACATTTATCTGTTTTCAACGTGGCCAACACGAAAGTCAAAAAAGATGTTCCTTTTCTCTATATCACTTTACTTGGCATAGTTTACAAGGTTGTTCCATACAAGATAGTTGCAAACCATATGTTGTGACATAGCCTTTTAAAAAAGGAAGCCCCTGCTACAAGGCTTCCAACTTCATTCCTTCGTATATTATCTAACTGCTTCCACAATGCTCCCTCGATGTTGAATCGTCGCTTGTGCCGCGGCAAGACGAGCTAACGGAACGCGGTATGGTGAGCAGCTGACATAATCGAGACCGGCTAAATAGCAAAATTCAATCGAGCTCTTTTCACCGCCATGTTCACCACATATTCCGGTTTTCAAGTTACTCTTCGTTTTTCGACCGAGCGTGACCCCCATTTCAATCAGCTTGCCGACACCTTCCCGATCCAATACGGCAAACGGATTTTCCGGCAGTACTTTTTGTTCAATATATGTTTGTAAAAATTTTCCTTCTGCATCATCGCGGCTAAAACCAAATGTTGTTTGCGTCAAATCGTTCGTCCCAAAAGAGAAGAAATCCGCTTGCTCGGCAATTCGATCGGCAGTTAATGCGGCCCGCGGCACTTCAATCATCGTTCCAACTAAATAATCAAAATAAACACCTGTAGCACTCATCACTTGTTCTGCCGTCTCCTCAACAAGTTGGCGCATCCGCTTTAATTCATTGACATGACCAACAAGCGGAATCATGATTTCCGGTTTGACCGGTATTCCTTTTTCCGTTACTTTCACTGCTGCATTAATAATAGCCCGAACTTGCATTTCATATATTTCCGGGTAAATAATGCCCAAACGACAACCGCGGTGACCAAGCATCGGATTAAATTCCGCCAATTGATTCACCTTTTTCAACAGCCGCTCTTTCTCGGCTAACTCCGGTGAATCCGGTGCAGTTAATTGCAATTTGGTCACTTCAACCAATAATTCCTCTTTATCCGGTAAAAATTCATGCATTGGCGGGTCCAACAAACGAATGTTAACCGGATGACCTTCCATCGCTTCAAAAATTCCTTCAAAGTCGCCTTGTTGCATGATGAGCAATTGATCAAGGAAACCCTTACGATCCTCATAGTTTTCAGCCAAAATCATACTTTGCACAATCGGGATGCGTTTCGGGTCCATAAACATATGTTCGGTTCGGCATAACCCTATCCCGCCGGCTCCGAATTCGAAAGCTTTCCGGGCATCTACCGGGTTATCGGCATTGGCACGGACACCGATTTCTCGAACTTGATCCGCCCAGGAAAGTAACAACTTAAATTCTTCAGACAATTGCGGTTCAATCATTTCTATTCCGCCAAGCATAATTTCCCCGGTCGAACCGTCAATTGTAATTATATCCCCATAATTGACAACGGTATCGCCAACCGTAAACAGCTTATTCTTCAAATCTATTTTCAAAGATTCACAGCCGCAAATACAAGCTTTCCCCATTCCTCTCGCCACAACAGCAGCATGACTCGTCATCCCGCCGCGACTCGTGACAACAGCCTCGGCTGCGACAATCCCGTGAATATCATCCGGCGTTGTTTCCGGACGAACAAGAATCACCTTTTTCCCTTCTTTCCCAAGTTGTTCTGCCTCATCTGCATCAAAAACAACTGCTCCCGTTGCTGCCCCCGGTGACGCCGGAAGTCCTTTTGTCAGTGGTACTCGTTTAGCCGTTTGATCAATTCGTCGATGTAGTAACTGATTTAGCTGTTCGGGATCAACCCGTAAAATTGCCGTTTCCTTATCAATAATCCCTTCCCGAACCATATCAACGGAAATTTGAACAGCCGCTTGTGCCGTCCGTTTTCCGTTTCTTGTTTGTAAAATAAATAATTCACCGCGTTCTATAGTAAACTCAATATCTTGCATATCTTGATAATGTTTTTCTAATAATTGGCAAGTTGCCAACAGTTTTTTATATACATCCGGCATCTCTTTTTCTAAAACATGAATCGCTTCAGGCGTCCTGATGCCGGCCACAACATCTTCCCCTTGAGCATTCATTAAATATTCGCCGTATAGTTGATGCTCACCGGTAGATGGATTACGGGTAAAGGCCACCCCGGTACCGGAGTCATTTCCCATATTTCCGAAAACCATGCTTTGTACATTCACAGCTGTTCCCAAGCTGTCAGGGATTTTATGAATACGACGGTAAACAATGGCTCGTTGATTGTTCCAGGAATCGAATACGGCACGGATTGCTAAAAACAATTGTTCTTGCGGATTTTGCGGGAATTCAATCTTTTTCTGCCTTTTCACAATCGCTTTGTAGCCGGCAATTACTTCTTGCCAATCTTCCGCCGTTAATTCCGGATCAACCTTATACCCTTTTTTCTCCCTTGTTTCTTCTAATAATTGTTCAAAATAAAAAAGGTCAATTCCTAACACCACATTACTAAACATTTGAATAAAGCGACGGTATGAATCGTACGCAAATCTTTCATTATTTGTTAGTCTCGCCACCGCATTAACCGTTTCATCATTCATGCCGAGATTCAATACCGTATCCATCATCCCAGGCATAGAGAAAACGGAACCGGATCGGACGGAAACAAGCAGCGGGTTCGTCACGTCTCCTAATTTTTTTCCGGTTTTTTCTTCAAGTTGTTCGAGTGCAGCTAAAATCTGTTGTTCGACCGTATCCGATATTTTTTTACCCGCTTTGTAATAATCATTGCAAGCTTGTGTTGAAATGGTAAAACCGAATGGAACCGGTAAACCGATATTAGTCATTTCAGCCAAGTTAGCACCTTTTCCTCCAAGGATGTTGCGCATATCACTGTTTCCTTCATTGAACAAGTAGACATATTTCTCCATTCTACAGTCCCCTTCCTCTTTTCAAAGTATGTATGATTAAATTGGCTGTCTCTTCAATTGCTTTATTCGAAACATCAATAATTGGGCAGCCAATCCGTTTCATGATCCTGTCGGCATAATCCAATTCTTCAAAAATTCGTTCCATACTTGCATAGTTTGACTCTGCATTTAACCCCATGGATTTCAATCGTTCTTTACGGACTTCATTTAACTTTTCCGGGCTAATTGTTAAACCGACACATTTGCTTCTCGGAATTTCAAAAATTTCTTTTGGCGGCGCGACTTCCGGAACGATCGGAACATTGGCCACCCGATATCCGTGGTGGGCAAGATACATGGCAAGCGGTGTTTTCGATGTACGGGAAACACCAATTAAAACCAAATCAGCCCATTTTAAACCACGAGGGTCTTTCCCGTCATCATATTTGACCGAAAACTCGATGGCCTCAATTTTTTTAAAATACGCTTCATCCATTCGTCTAATTAATTTTGGCTGATGTTTTGCTTCCTGTTTAAAAAAGTCCTCAAATACATGAAGGAGCGGACTGAGCAAGTCAACAGAAAAAATACCTTTTTCAGCCGAACGGCGATCTAAATATTCCTTTAGCTCAGGGATAACAAGAGTGTAAGCAATCAGTGAATTCAATTCATCAACTGAATTTATTGCTTCATCAATGTCTTGAGTAGATTCAATAAACGAATGCCGATTAATTTCCACATGACCTCCGTTAAATTGACTGGCAACAGCTTTTACGACTAATTCCGCTGTTTCGCCGACTGAATCTGATACAACATGAACTACTTTTTGTCGGGTAATAACTTTCTCCCCCTTTATTAAAATTCTAGTGAACAAGCTAACTTTATTTATCTACAGGTCACATTATATCACACATTTTTTATTATTTTCCATCATTTTTTTGACCTATCATATAAATATGATACTATATTTTTATAATTAGTATATCATATTTGTCAAAAAATCAGTTGTCCTTTTTGCAAAATAATAAAGTTCCACCAAAATAGCCGGCAAAACTTCCTTCTGGTCTATAAATACAAATTAACTTGTTCACCTTTATCTTAAGAAAGTGCCACAAACAGCATAGGTTCGTTTCCTTCTTTTTATAAACAGAAAGAAAAGATCATTTTTAATCACAAAAACCGAACATTTATGCCAAATTAATTTTTAATGTTCGATAATTCCGTTGACAAAGTCCTTCTGTAATTGTTAAGATATACTTGAATTCAAAACAAATATGTTTTCTCTCATATAATGATGGGAATATGGCCCATAAGTCTCTACCCAATGACCGTAAATCATTGGACTATGAGAGAAAGTAGTTCAAAACGGATTATCCCGGACATGTTGTGCATATTTTTGCCGTATGTCCTCTTTCCTGACCCGGTATTGACTGCTTTCTCTTAGTGAGGGAGGTTGTCAATACCGGGTTTTTCTATTTATCTATTTAAAGAATCGAGGGGAACACTTGTGAAGCCACTTGTCGGAGTCATTATGGGAAGCACATCGGACTGGGAAACAATGAAACATACATGTGATGTACTTGAACAATTGGAAATTCCTTATATAAAAAAAGTGGTCTCAGCTCACAGAACACCGGACCTCATGTTCTCTTTTGCAGAAACGGCAAGAGATGAAGGCTTGAAAGTGATTATTGCCGGAGCCGGTGGAGCTGCCCATCTACCCGGTATGGTTGCCGCCAAAACGACACTTCCCGTTATTGGCGTACCTGTTCAATCAAAGGCATTAAATGGATTGGATTCGCTATTATCAATTGTCCAAATGCCTGCCGGAGTCCCTGTCGCAACGGTCGCAATCGGTGTTGCCGGTGCAAAGAACGCCGGACTGCTTGCGGCACAAATTTTATCTGCCTTTGACAACGAAATCGCCGCAAAACTTCATCAGTTGCGGGAAAAAGCAAAAAACAGTGTCCTAGAAAGTAGTGATCAGCTTGTTTAAAACGATTTTACCCGGACAAACAATTGGTGTGATCGGCGGAGGTCAACTCGGACAAATGATGACATTAGCGGCAAAATCAATAGGTTTTCGCGTCATCGCCCTTGATCCGACGCCAAATAGTCCATGCGGTCAAGTAGCTGATGAACAAATTGTGGCAGCTTACAATGATTTAGCGGCTGTTAAAATACTGGCTGAAAAAAGTGACGTCATCACCTATGAATTTGAAAATATTGACGCGAATGCACTGAGTTGGTTAACAAAACATGCATATGTCCCCCAAGGAACGGAAATTTTACGGGTAACCCAAAATCGAATTTTTGAAAAAGCGACCATTCAGAAGGCGGGGGTCCCTGTTGTCCCATACGAGGTCATTCTCAATCAAACGGAACTCGAACACGGACTGGAAAATCTAGGATACCCTGCAGTTTTAAAAACGGCTACAGGCGGATATGACGGCAAAGGACAGTTGGTCATAAAAACGGAACATGATCGGATTTTTGCAGCCTCCTTACTTTCCACCGGACCTTGTGTGTTAGAACAATGGATTCCGTTTACAAAAGAAGTTTCAGTAATTGTCTCAAAAAATCCGGATGGGGAAACGGCGGTCTTTCCAGTCGCTGAAAATATTCATTGCAACAATATTTTACATCAAACCATCGTTCCGGCACGAATTGATAAAGAAACGGAAGAAAAAGCGATGGCGGCTGCTAAAAAAATTGCTGAGTTTCTTCATTTAATTGGCACATTGGCGGTAGAAATGTTTGTTACGGAAGATGGAGAAATTTATATAAATGAACTCGCACCAAGACCCCACAACTCCGGTCATTATTCGATTGAAGCCTGCATGACATCCCAATTCGAGCAACATATTCGGGCCATTTGTAATTTGCCGCTCGGTTCAACGGCACTTTTGAAACCGGCTGTCATGGTGAATATTTTAGGCGAACATCTCGAACCATTGCTGGAAAATCTTCATCATTTTAAACATTGGAAGATTCATTTATACGGAAAAAACGAAGCAAAACCGGGACGAAAAATGGGGCATCTCACCCGTCTATGTAACGATACAGATGAAGCCTTACAAGAACTGGAAGAAAACAATATTTGGTGAATCCTAACGGGGACCCGGGACCGGGAAAAAGTCATTTCTGACAAGAACTGGAGGAAAACATTACTTGGTAAATCCATTCACTTGTAACAGCTAAACTTTTTGACTAAATTTGCCGGTGCATTCACCATTTGTATCACCTACTTCAAGAACATAACTGCCGGAAAAAAATAAATACGGGGGAAATAAAATGATCAAAAAACAGGCCTTATATGAAGGAAAAGCTAAACGAATTTATGCAACCGAAGATGAAAATATTGTTTGGGTTGAGTATAAAGATTCTGCCACCGCTTTTAACGGTGTAAAAAAAGCCGAAATCACCGGAAAGGGTCGTTTAAATAACGAGATTACCAGTTTGCTTTTTTTCCTGTTAACAGAAAAAGGAATTGCCAATCATTTTATAAAAAAAGTTTCCGACCACGAACAATTAGTCAAACGGGTAAAAATCATTCCACTTGAAGTCATCGTCAGAAACTATGCGGCCGGGAGTTTTTCAAAACGTTTCGGAGTCGATGAAGGGAAAAGGTTGAAACGCCCGATTGTCGAGTTCTGCCTAAAAAATGATGAACTCGGTGACCCGCCGATTACCGATGACCAAATTGAAGTGTTGGAAATTGCAAGCACAGATGTTATCGAAACTTTAAAAACCTCAGCCTTGAAAATCAATGACATATTAACCGAGTTTTTTAAAGAATGCCGTTTAAAGCTGGTCGATTTTAAATTGGAATTTGGCGTAGATGCGGACGGCAATATTTTGCTTGCCGACGAAATTTCCCCGGATACATGCCGGCTTTGGGATATCGATACAAATGAAAAGTTAGATAAAGATCTATTTCGTCAAGACCTCGGCAATTTAATTGACGCCTATGAAACGATTTTACAAAGACTGGGAGGAAAACAACATGTATAAGGTAAAGGTCTATGTTACGTTGAAGGAAAGTGTACTCGACCCTCAAGGGACTGCTGTCAAAAAATCGCTCCGTATGATGGGTTACGACGATGTCAATGATGTTCGGATCGGAAAATATATGGAACTAACGATTGGGGAAACGGCAGATCAATTAGACGCAATGATTGAAGAAATTTGTTCAAAATTGCTTGCCAATCCGGTTATTGAAGATTATCGATATGAAATTGAGGAGTGTGTGCCCCAATGAAATTTGCCGTGATTGTATTCCCCGGCTCTAATTGTGACGTTGATATGTACCATGCGGTTATTGATGAACTCGGTGAAGAAGCGGAATATGTCTGGCATGATGAAACAAATTTAGACCGCTTTGATGCCATTCTCCTCCCGGGTGGCTTTTCATTCGGCGATTATTTGCGGACCGGTGCCATCGCCCGCTTCAGTCCCGTGATGAATGAAGTCGTCAAAGCTGCTGAACTTGGAAAACCGGTCTTAGGTGTCTGCAATGGGTTCCAAATTTTGCTTGAAGCCGGTCTTCTTCCGGGAGCCATGCGACGCAACGATAGCCTGAAATTCATTTGTCGGCCCGTTCTCCTTGAAGTAAAAAATTCGAACACCATGTTCACGAATCAATATGCTCCCGAAGAAGTAATCGAAATTCCAATCGCTCACGGGGAAGGAAATTATTACTGTGACGAAACAACATTAGCAAAACTAAAAGCCAATAACCAGATTGTTTTTACCTATCACAACGAAAATCCAAACGGCAGTATCGAAAACATTGCCGGGATTATGAATAAGCAAGGAAATGTTCTTGGTATGATGCCCCATCCAGAACGGGCGGTGGCGAATCTTTTAGGTAGTCATGACGGATTGAAGCTTTTCCAATCAATTGTTAATCAATGGAGGGAATCCCATGCAATTAAAGCTTGAACCGAGTCCGGAACAAATAAAGGCAGAAAAAGTTTACAGTCAAATGGGCTTGACCGATGAAGAATTCTCCCGGATTGAAAAGATTCTCGGACGGTTGCCAAACTACACCGAGGTTGGACTCTTTTCTGTTATGTGGTCGGAACATTGCAGTTATAAAAACTCGAAACCGATCTTAAAGAAATTCCCTGTTACCGGTCCGCACGTTTTACAAGGACCCGGGGAAGGCGCAGGGGTTGTCGATATTGGCGATAATCAGGCCGTTGTTTTTAAAATTGAAAGCCATAATCATCCATCGGCCATCGAACCGTATCAAGGAGCGGCCACCGGTGTCGGCGGGATTATCCGTGATGTTTTCTCGATGGGCGCCCGTCCAATTGCCATCCTCAACTCCTTACGTTTTGGCGAATTGAAGAATGCACGCGGAAAATATTTATTTGAAGAAGTGGTTGCCGGAATTGCCGGCTATGGAAATTGTATTGGGATTCCAACAGTTGGCGGGGAAATCCAATTTGATGCTTGCTATGAGGGGAATCCGCTTGTTAATGCGATGTGCGTCGGCATACTCAATCATGAAGATATAAAAAAAGGGCAAGCACATGGTGTCGAAAACACGGTCATGTATGTCGGTGCCAAAACCGGTCGTGACGGTATCCACGGGGCTACTTTTGCTTCAGAAGAGTTAACGGAAGCATCCGAAGAAAAACGCCCGGCCGTACAAGTCGGTGATCCGTTCATGGAAAAATTACTACTTGAAGCTTGTTTAGAAGTGATTAAATCCGATGCACTCGTTGGTATTCAAGACATGGGTGCAGCCGGTCTTACCAGTTCGAGCGCGGAAATGGCCAGTAAAGCCGGATCCGGAATCGAGATGAATTTAGACCTGGTTCCTCAACGTGAAACCGGAATGACACCATACGAAATGATGCTCTCTGAATCCCAAGAACGTATGCTCCTTGTCGTAAAAAATGGAAGAGAGCAAGAAATTATCGATATTTTTAAAAGATATGGGTTGGAAGCTGTGGCCATCGGACGAGTCACAGATGATAAAATGTTACGCCTTCTTCATCACGGAGAAGTTGTTGCCGAAGTACCCGCCGATGCCTTAAGTGAAGATGCACCGGTTTACTACAAACCATCAATAGAACCGGCTTATTATCGGACGTTTCAAAAAATGGAAAACCGAATTCCGAAAGTAGAAAATATCGAGGAAACATTGTTACAGTTATTACAACAACCAACCATTGCCAGCAAAGAATGGGTTTATAACCAATACGATTACATGGTACGGACAAATACCGTTGTAGCTCCCGGTTCCGATGCTGCCGTTGTTCGTATTCGCGGCACAAGAAAAGCATTGGCCATGACGACAGATTGTAATTCCCGGTACATTTATTTAGACCCGGAAACCGGCGGAAAAATTGCTGTCAGTGAAGCAGCAAGAAATATCGTTTGCTCCGGTGGCGAACCGCTCGCCATTACCGATTGTTTAAATTTCGGCAGTCCGGAAAATCCGGAAATTTTTTGGCAATTAGAAAAGGCTGCCGACGGAATCAGTGAGGCTTGTCGTGTTTTAAAAACACCGGTGATTAGCGGGAACGTATCTCTTTACAATGAGACGAACGACACTGCGATTTATCCGACACCGGTTATTGGTATGGTGGGATTAATTCAAGATCTTAATCATATTACTACCCAACAATTTAAACAGGCGGGAGATTTAATCTATCTCCTTGGAGAAACAAAACCGGAATTTGGTGGTAGTGAATTGCAAAAACTTATCTATAGAGAAATATTTGGAAAATCCCCGTTACTTGACTTAGATGTGGAGGTTTTATACCAAGAGCAAATACTTACAGCGATACGTGCCGGACTTGTTGCCTCTTGCCATGATGTCAGTGAAGGCGGAGTTGCAGTGGCGCTTAGTGAATGTATCGTTGGGGCAGACGGAATTGGAGCTGATGTTGAACTCCAAGGTGAAGCCGTCACTCAATTATTCAGTGAATCGCAATCACGATTTATTTTATCGGTAAAAGAAGAAAACCGGGAGCAATTCGAACGTTTCACATCTGCCAAACTTATCGGTAGAGTTACAGCCGAACCTATTTTACAAATTTCCGTTAATAATGAAACGGTCGTCAAAGTAGAGGCAGAAAAAATCAAAAAAGCATGGAAAGGGGCGATCCCATGCTTGCTGAACTAAGGGGATTAAATGAAGAATGTGGAGTTTTTGGGGTTTGGGGACATCATAATGCCGCTCATATCACCTATTACGGCTTGCAAAGTCTCCAGCACCGCGGTCAAGAAGGGACAGGGATCGCTGTTACCGACGGAAAACAAATTCATATAAAAAAGGGTGAGGGCTTAGTTACTGAAGTTTTTTCTAAAAATGATATGGATGATTTGCAGGGAACAGGTGCCATTGGACATGTTCGATATGCAACAGCAGGCGGCAGTGGACCGGAAAATGTCCAGCCGCTCCTGTTCAAATCACAAACCGGCAGCCTTGCTCTGGCCCATAACGGGAATTTGACCAACGCAACAGTGCTAAGATCTTTATTGGAAGCGGAAGGCAGTATTTTTCAAACGACTTCCGATACAGAAGTACTTGCCCATTTAATTAAAAGAAGCAAACGAACGCAATTCATCGATCAAATGAAAGCTGCCTTGAACATGCTGCAAGGTGCGTATGCCTACTTACTTATGACCGAAACAGAATTAATTGTCGCTCTTGATCCTTATGGTTTAAGACCTTTATCAATCGGAAGACTGGGAGATTCCTATGTTGTAGCTTCGGAAACTTGTGCTTTTGATATTGTTGGCGCTGACTATATCCGGGATGTCCAACCGGGTGAAATGCTGATTATTAATCATGATGGAATCCGTTCTGAAATATTTACGACGCAGACGCAAATGTCCTTATGTACGATGGAATATGTTTATTTTTCCCGACCGGACAGTGATTTGCAAGGAATGAATGTCCATACTGCAAGAAAAAACTTAGGAAAGCAATTGGCACTTGAAGCGCCCATTGATGCGGATGTCGTCACCGGTGTTCCTGATTCAAGCATTTCTGCCGCCATCGGGTATGCTGAAGAATCCGGCATTCCGTATGAATTAGGTCTCATCAAAAATCGCTATGTGGGGCGAACATTCATCCAACCGACCCAACAACTCCGCGAACAAGGAGTAAAAATGAAATTATCCCCGGTCCGTGGGGTTGTCGAAGGAAAACGGGTCATTATGGTTGATGATTCAATCGTTCGCGGGACGACCAGTCGACGGATTGTGCGGATGCTCAAAGAAGCCGGCGCCCGGGAAGTTCATGTTGTCATCAGCTCCCCGCCAATCAAGCATCCTTGTTTCTATGGGATTGATACCTCCTCTCGGGAAGAATTGATTGCCGGCGATAAATCGGTGGAAGAAATCAGGCAAATCATCGGTGCGGATTCTTTAACTTTTCTAAGTGTGGAAGGCATGTTGAAAGCACTGGGAAGAGAGCAAAGCGGTGGCATGAAAGGGAGCTGTCTTGCCTGCTTTACCGGTAAATACCCGACAGAACGCGAGACATTTGCCGTTGGAACAACAAGAGGATTTGATTTTTAATGAAAATTTAGAATGTATCCTTACAATGAGTCCTGATTTATCTAGTAACACATAGATTTCCGGCAAGTCTGCAAACTCAACCCAGCAGGAAATTTGGTAAAGGAAATGAACAAATTCGTACGCTCACTTTCAACAATTAGATGATCCGGTTTATGATAAACCGGTAAAGAAAACTCGGGCGTCCGAGCCTTTAGGCGAGAGCAGAGCCGTAGTGAGCGAAAATACATTTTTGCTTGCGAGGTAATGCTACGGAAGCTTCTCTAGTTCACCGAAAAAATATAAATTTTTTTCGGCTGCGATGTATTCCAGCGAAGCATTCCTTATGCACTTATGCGTTAGGAAAGTAGAAATTGAAAAATTTATACTTTCCCATTAGCTAAAAAATTACGGGGGTTTCATTCATGGTAAAAGCCTATAAAGCGGCCGGAGTGGATATTGAAGCCGGCTATGAATCGGTAAAGCGAATAAAAAAACATGTATCAAGGACAAACCGCTCGGGATTACTCGGGGCAATCGGCAGTTTTGGAGCTATGTTCGATCTGTCCGTCCTGAACATGAAGGAACCAATTTTAGTTTCAGGAACGGACGGGGTCGGAACAAAATTGAAGTTGGCGTTTCTTCTTGATAAACACGATACAATCGGAATTGATGCCGTGGCGATGTGTGTCAATGATATTGTTGTTCAAGGGGCCGAACCGCTTTACTTTCTAGACTATATCGCCTGTGGGAAAGCAATACCTGAACGAATTGAAGCCATTGTAAAAGGAGTGGCCGATGGTTGTGTGGCTGCCGGCTGTGCGTTAATTGGCGGAGAAACTGCTGAAATGCCCGGTTTGTACGATGAAAGCGAATATGATATTGCCGGTTTTGCCGTCGGTGCCGTTGAAAAAGCAAATCTTATCACCGGTTCCACCATTAAAAGCGGCGACGTCCTTATCGGTCTGGCAGCAAACGGTATTCACAGCAACGGCTATTCCCTCGTTCGCAAATTGTTTTTGGAAGAAAAGAAATTCAGCTTAAATGATTGGTTCCCTGAATTACAATCGACACTTGGCGAAGAATTACTGAAACCGACAAGAATTTATGTCAAACCAATTTTAGCCGCATTAAAAAAATTCCATATGAAAGGAATGGCCCATATAACCGGTGGTGGCTTTATTGAAAATATACCGAGGATGCTCCCGGACGGCTGCGGTTGCATTATCCGTGAAGGCAGCTGGGAAATCCCGCCAATATTTACACTCATGGAATCAATCGGTAAACTGGACCGGGCTGAAATGTATAATGTTTTTAATATGGGGATTGGCATGGTCATTGCCGTACATCCTGAAGAAGCGGATGCACTATTAAGCCATTTCAAAATCCTAGGTGAAAAACCATTTCTAATTGGAACGGTAACTGATAAGCCCGGTATCCAAATTTTGAGAAATGAGGGCGGACAATGAAAAATATTGCCATCTTTGCATCCGGTAACGGCAGTAATTTCCAAGCATTGGTTGATGCCGTTAAAGAAGGAACGCTTCGGGCAAATATTGCGCTTCTCGTTTGTGACCGGCCGGGTGCTTATGTAATTGAAAGAGCAGAAGCGGAACATATTCCCGTATTTTTATTTAATCCGAAACAATATCAACATAAAGCTGCATATGAAACAATCATTCTAGCAAAACTCGTCGAAATGAACATTGAATTTATTGCATTGGCCGGTTACATGCGACTCATTGGTCCAACAATCTTAAAGCATTACGAAGGAAAAATTGTTAATATACATCCTTCCCTGTTGCCGGCTTTTCCCGGACTGGATGCGATCGGACAAAGTTTACAAGCAGGTGTAAAACAAACCGGTGTAACGATCCATTATGTCGATGAAGGAATGGATACCGGAAAAATAATCGCCCAACAAGCGGTTCCCATTTCCGTTGATGAAACAAGGGAATCATTACAAGTTAAAATTCAGGCCGTTGAACATCAATTATACCCGGCTACTTTACAAAAGCTGTTAAACTTTTCATCATCCTTTTCTACAAGAACACAATTGGAGGCTAAATAATATGTCAAAAAAACGTGCACTCATCTCTGTATCCGACAAAACCGGTGTCGTCGATTTTGCAAAAGAACTTGTTGAACTCGGCTTTGAAATCATTTCAACCGGGGGAACGAGCAACGCTTTAATAGAAGCCGGTATCCCTGTAATCGGAATTAGTGACATCACCGGCTTTCCGGAAATTCTTGACGGTCGTGTAAAAACTTTACACCCGGCTATTCATGGCGGATTGCTGGCCAAATTGGACGAAGCGGAACATGTTAACCAAATTGAAGAACATGGGATTTCACCAATCCACCTTGTTTGCGTAAACTTATATCCATTTAAAGAGACCATTTCCAAACCAAATGTTTCGGTTGAAGAAGCAATTGAAAATATTGATATTGGCGGTCCATCGATGTTACGGTCAGCGGCAAAAAACCATCAACATGTAACGGTTGTTGTTGATCCGACCGATTACACTGTTGTCCTTGATGAATTAAAAAAGAACGGTGAAACACAATTTTCAACACGCAGAAGACTTGCTGCAAAAGTATTCCGTCATACAGCCGGATACGATGCCTTGATTGCCGAATATATGACCAATTTAACCGGGGAAGTGTTCCCTGAAAAATTAACAGTTACATACGAATTACAACAATCGTTACGATATGGGGAAAATCCTCATCAACATGCAGCTTTTTATAAAAAACCACTTGGATCCAGTTTTTCCATTGCCAATGCGACGCAGTTACACGGGAAAGAACTTTCTTACAATAATATTAATGATGCCGCCAGTGCCTTATCCATTGTTGAAGAATTTAACGATCCGGCTGCGGTTGCCGTAAAACATATGAATCCGTGCGGTGTCGGGATTGGTAAAACGATATTTGACGCTTATGCAAAAGCATTTGAAGCCGATCCGGTTTCCATTTTTGGCGGTATAGTCGCCTTAAACCGGGAAGTCGATGAACAAACGGCCAAGAAACTTCATGAAATTTTCCTGGAAATCATTATTGCTCCTTCATTTAGTAAAGAAGCATTAAACATCTTAACAACGAAAAAGAATATTCGCCTGTTAACCGTACCTTTTACAAAAGAAAATAAAAATGAATTCAGGCTTACATCCATTGAAGGCGGTTTGCTTGTTCAAGATTATGACCGGGCCGGTTTGGACGAGGCTACGATTACAATTCCAACAAAACGTAAACCAACCGAGGAAGAATGGGAAGCATTAAAACTTGGCTGGAAAGTGGTTAAACATGTGAAGTCGAATGCCATCGTCGTCACTTCTAAAGATTCAACGCTCGGTGTTGGCGCCGGTCAAATGAATCGCGTCGGTGCTGCCAAAATTGCCCTTGACCAGGCAGGAAAGAAAGCACAAGGAGCCGTCTTAGCTTCCGATGCCTTTTTCCCGATGGATGATACAGTAGAAGCAGCCGGTCAAGCAGGGATTACAGCGATTATTCAACCGGGGGGATCGGTGAAGGACGCCGACTCCATCAAAAAGGCGGATGAGTACGGAATCGCGATGGTATTTACCGGTATCCGTCATTTTAAACATTAATCTTTCGTTCCTTTATCATTCTGAATCTGAACCATATTTGGAGGTTGACAAATGAATGTTCTAGTTATTGGCAGAGGCGGTCGTGAACATGCCATTTGCCGAAAAGTCAGTGAAAGTCCCTTGGTTGAACAAGTTTTCGCGGCACCGGGAAATGCAGGGATGAGTGATTGTGCCACATGTATTGAGATTAACGAACATGAACAAGATCAATTAGTCGAGTTTGCCAAACAAAACGATATCGGCTTAACAATCATAGGACCGGAAGTACCGCTTTTAGAAGGGTTGGCGAATCGATTCCGCGCTGAATCACTCTTAGTTTTTGGACCCAACAAAGAAGCAGCAGAAATTGAAGGCAGTAAATCATTTGCCAAATCCTTGATGAAAAAGTACCAAATCCCTACTGCAGAATATGAAGTTTTCACTGAATTTGATCAAGCAAAAGACTATGTTTTGGAAAAAGGAGCGCCTATCGTTATTAAAGCTGACGGTTTAGCCGCCGGAAAAGGGGTTGTCGTTGCTAATACTGTAGAAGAAGCTGTTTCCACACTGGAAGAATTTTTATTACAAAATAAATTTGGTTCCTCTTCCGCAAAAGTCGTCATTGAGGAGTTTTTGGAAGGGGAAGAATTTTCGTTCATGGCCTTTGTCAACGGAACAAATCTCGTCCCTTTGGAAATTGCCCAAGACCATAAACGGGCTTTTGACGGGGATCAAGGACCGAACACCGGCGGAATGGGCGCATATTCACCCGTCCCTTTTATCAGTCAAGACACGATTCATCAAGCTTATGAAACGATTTTAAAGCCGGTTACGGAAGCATTAGTTTTGGAAAATAGAAGTTTTACAGGAATCCTTTATGCCGGATTAATCCATACCGCTTCCGGCCCCAAGGTTATTGAATTCAATGCCCGTTTTGGCGATCCGGAAACCCAAGTCGTTTTGCCGCGAATGGAATCCGATCTTGTGGAAGTAATTTTGCAATTATTAAATGGCGAGACACCAATCATTGAATGGGATGATGAAGCAGTACTCGGTGTTGTGATCGCAGCAAAAGGTTATCCGGAATCCTATCAAAAAGGTTTTGTTCTTCCTGCATGTGAGTCCATTGATCAAAATGTCCTCCTCTTCCATGCCGGTACAGTAAAAAATGATAAAGGAGAACTGCTTGCCAACGGAGGCCGTCTCCTGTTGGCAGCGGCTAGAGGAAAAACGTTAGCTGATGCTCAATCAAATGTTTATAAGGAATTGGAAAAACTGAACTGGGAGAATTGCTTTTATCGAAAAGATATTGGCAATCGCGCCATTAACCATTCTGTTGTAAAATAAGAGATCGGGGTGTATAAAGAAGGGCGACCTTTTTTGACACCTTTTTTCATGAAACAAAAAGAGCTGTCCGGACAATGTCTCAAAATAATAAAACCCAAGAATGCAGGAAAGTGAACATTCTTGGGGAAATTTTCGAGCCTTCTATTCAGCATCGAATATTGGTATTCAATGATATTTTAATAAATATGAACAAACGGCTCATCCATATCCGGTTCTTTTAAAATTAATGCTTCTTGATTGGTTACTGAATTGACATTTACTTCCGTCGTTGCATATTTCGGAAAGCTCTCAACAATTAAGCTTGCAATATATTGTGAAAAACCGATGACTTCCGTTTTTCCATAAAATTGCATGGTTACATCAATGGATATTTTATTTAATTCATTATTAATATATAGTGCCCTGCCGACAATCCCGTTATAGTTGGAAAAATACTGACCGACATTATTTTTAAACGTATCAAACTGTTGGGCATCGTCACGATGTTTTTCCGTTGCTTCAGTTGAAGGGAAAAGCACATATTCCTCTTCTACCTTATTCCACTCCAATGATGTTCCACTTTCTGCCGTTCCATAAGCAAAGTAGTTTCCGGGGACAATGGATGTTTTATCTTGTTGTTTAAATAACCCGATTGTAATCGGAACAGACTCTAAACCTTTGATCTTTCTTAACTGACCAATCAATTCTTCAGCGATTCGCTTTCCTTCGCTTTCAATGACATTATTGGGGATCTCAACTTTTTTCTCTGCCCCATCCAATTTGTAATAATAGACAGAGTTTAATGCCAACCCAATGGACACACCGCCCAGTTTTACCGTATCACCTTCTGACTTAACTAAATAATCGTGTTCAAGAATATGAGCTAAGTAAATTGGATTTTTTTCTTGGTCAGCTTCATTTTCTAATAATGGATTTAGACCGATGTTTTCATTTTCCTTTAAACCTTTTTCTTGTAATTGTCCACTTGTCATTTTCCTTCTCAGCCAACCGGTGATCGTCTTTTTATTAATATATTGGCCTTCTTGAAAAATATAGGTGTCAGTAGGAAAATTCCGTTGAGATATTCGTAATAATCCTTCTTCAAATTCATCGCTGTCAAAACGATTATTTAAATTGCTGACAACCATCCCGCGTACACTGGAAGGTTTGAATGGCGTCAACGTCCGATAATAAGATTCAGATATTTGATATTTTGGGATAATCGCTTTCTCCTCTGTTTTATTATTTTTTTTAACTACTTCATCCTGATCATCAACATTTGGCAGACAACCGGATAAAACAAAAACGAGAAGGAAGGATAAAATCATGTATTTCCTCATTTTTTGGACACCTCTTTAAAAAAAGACTACTGTTCATTTTCGTTTAATATTTCAAGGAACTGTTCTTCGCTCCATATTTCAATGTCGAGACTTTGTGCTTTTTCCAATTTTGATCCGGCATCAGCCCCGGCGATAACAATATCGGTCTTTTTACTGACACTTCCGGTTACAGTTGCCCCTAATTGTTCTAGTCTTTCCTTTGCTTCATTTCTGGACAAATTCGTTAACTTTCCTGTTAAAACGATCGTTTTCCCGGCTACAGGAGATTCTATATCCGCGATATTTTGCGGTCTTTCCCCTTTATAAGTGACATTCACACCCAGGGATTTCAATTCATCAATTAATTCTTTTACTTCCGGAGCCTGAAAATAAGTAACAATCGAATTTGCCATTTTTTCCCCAATATCAGTAATTGCTTGTAATTCTTCTTCTTTTGCCTCCATAAGCCGATCGATGTGTTCATATGTTTGTGCTAAAATTTTGGCTGCTTTTGCACCGACATGACGAATGCCAAGACCGAATAATAACCGTTCTAATGAATTTTCTTTTGAGGCTTCAATGGCAGTTAATAAATTTTGAACGGATTTTTCACCCATTCTTTCCAGTTGAATCAATTGGTCTTTGGTTAATTTATAAATATCAGCTACATCTGCGACTAAATTTTCTTGGAACAATTGGGTAATTACTTTTTCACCCATACCATCGATATTCATGGCATTTCTTGAGACAAAATGAATCAAACCTTCACGAATTTGTGCCGGGCATTTCGGGTTTATGCACCGCAAAGCTACTTCCCCTTCCAAACGGACCAGTTCACTTCCGCAAGCAGGGCAATGAGTTGGCATCGCAAAAGGATTTTCTTTACCGGTTCGTTTTTCAGGAACAGACCGCACGACTTCCGGAATGATGTCACCCGCCTTTTTAACGATAACATAATCACCAATTCGAATATCTTTCTCTTTAATCAAGTCTTCATTATGCAAGGATGCCCGCTGTACCGTTGTTCCGGCAACGCGTACCGGTTCCAGTATTCCTGTTGGCGTCACGACACCGGTACGACCGACACTGAGATCAATACCAATTAATTTGGTCATTACTTCTTCTGCCGGGAATTTATAAGCAATCGCCCAGCGTGGACTTTTCACCGTCGTTCCAAGCTTTTCCTGCTGGTCATAACGGTCGACTTTGACCACAATCCCGTCAATTTCATAAGGCAAATCAGGTCGCTTTTCTTGCCATTCTTTAATATATTCCAAGACGTCATCAATCGTCGAACAAAGTCTTCTTTCCTGATTTGTTTTTAAACCGAGCCGGTCCAAATAATTTAATCCTTCACTATGTCTTTCAATGAATTCTAAATGATTCTCACCGATGGCATAGAGAAACACATCGAGATTCCTGGAAGCTGCAATTTTCGGATCCAGCTGTCTCAAGGAACCGGCCGCTGCATTCCTTGGATTGGCAAACAAGATTTCTCCGTTTTCTTCCCGCTCCTTATTCAGTTTAGCAAAAGATTTTTTCGGCATAAATACTTCTCCACGGACTTCAATCGTTACCTTCTCGGTTAACTGTAAAGGAATCGAGCGGATGGTTCGTAGATTCACTGTAATATCTTCCCCGACTGTTCCATCACCACGGGTAGAACCTTGGACGAACACACCGTTTTCATATCGAAGGGAAACCGCTAACCCATCAATTTTCAATTCGCAAACATAAGCAGTGTCGCCTACCGTTTGTCTCACTCTGCGGTCAAAATCGCGAAGATCAGCCTCATTAAAAGCATTGGCAAGACTAAGCATCGGGATTCGGTGTCTTACTTTTTGAAAACCTTCCAACACTTCACCGCCTATCCGCTGCGTTGGAGAGTTCGGTGTCTTTAATTGGGGGAATTCCGTTTCCAGAGCAATTAATTCTTGCATTCGTTTATCATATTCACTGTCAGGAACAGATGGTTTATCCAATACGTAATATTCATATCCGTATTGATTCAATAACTTATGCAATTCATCTACCCTTTTTTTGGCATCTTCTAAACGCATAGACAACCCTCACCTTTGTATGTAATTTACTGATTAAGCAAAGCGCGATTTCCTGAAAGAGCTTTTGGGTTTTATTTGTTATTTTAAATGATCCATAAATCTTTTCTATATTTTTTGTGAAAAAATCACATTATTTTTGTTTTTCAATAGGGGCAAATTTGGCTAACAGACGCTTTATGCCGACTGGTATTGGAAAGGCAATATCCAATTCCATATGATCCCCCTCGCCTTTCACACTAACAACCGTACCGACGCCCCATTTTTTATGAATCGCCTTGTCGCCCGCTCTCCAACGAATATCTTCACCGCCTGTGGTTGATTGCGCAGGTCGAAATACCGGACGAACCTGATGCTGATCACGAACGGGAACATTTCGTTTCTGTTCATTTAACCTGTCAATAAATTCATCGGGAATTTCTTCAATGAATCTCGAAGCGGGATTTATATTAGTATGACCGTAAAGCGTTCGGATTTGGGCATTGGTAATATATAATTCTTCCTCTGCCCGGGTAATTCCGACATACATGAGACGCCTTTCTTCTTCCATATCATTTTCTTCCATGAGACTTCGTGAATGTGGAAAAACGCCTTCTTCTAAACCGATTAGGAAAACAACGGGAAATTCAAGTCCCTTTGCTGAGTGCAGTGTCATTAGTACGACAGCATCTTTTACATTTTCTTCTTTATCCAGTTGATCGATATCAGCTACTAAGGCTAAATCAGTTAAAAAAGCAATCAGTGTTTGGTCTTCACTGGATTCCTCAAAATTTTTCGTCACTGACAGAAATTCATCGATGTTTTCGAGGCGGCTTTCTGCTTCTAATGTTTTTTCAGCCTGTAACATTTCCCGATATTCTGTTCGTTTAATGATTTCTTCGGTTAACTCCATCACGGACAAATATTCTTGCATCTGATTCAATCCGGAGAGCATTTGATAAAATTCACGGCAGGCTTTCATAGCTTTTGCCGATAAGCCGATCCGTTCCACTTCTCCTAATGCACGAAACATAGACATCTCGTTTTGAAGGGCATATTGCGCGATGCGATCAAGGGAAGTAGCTCCAATCCCGCGCTTTGGCACGTTAATGATACGAACGAAACTAATATCATCATCCAAGTTTGCAACAAGACGTAAATAAGCGAGTAAATCCTTAATTTCTTTCCGGTCATAGAACTTTGTCCCGCCAACAATCGTATAAGGAATATTCGCCTTCACCAACATTTCTTCCATTGCCCGCGATTGTGCATTTGTCCGATATAAAATGGCGAAATCACTAAACTTTCTTTGTTTCGTTTCAACCAGTTCTTTTATTTTACCGGTGACAAACAATGCTTCTCCTTGTTCTGTGTCAGCTCGATAATATTGGATTTTTTCCCCTTTTTCATTATCTGTCCAAAGATTTTTCGGTTTTCTTTTCACATTATTTGAGATAACATGATTAGCCACTTGTAAAATATTTTTCGTTGACCGATAATTTTGTTCAAGTAGGATCACTTTTGCATTCGGATAGTCCTTTTCAAACGAAAGAATATTGGCAATATCGGCACCTCTCCATCCGTATATCGACTGATCCGAATCACCGACCACACAAAGATTTTGAAATTTCGCTGCCAATAAGTGCACAAGTTGATATTGCGCCTTATTCGTATCTTGATATTCGTCCACATGAATGTATTGAAATTTCCTTTGATAGTACTCTAAAACCTCAGGAACCCGTTTGAATAATTGAATTGTTTTCATGATCAAGTCATCAAAATCGAGGGAATGATTTTTGAGAAGCCGTTTTTCATATTGCTCAAAGACGTCGCTTACGATATTTTCAAAATAATTGCCTGTATATTTTCCATATTGTTTCGCATCAATCAACTCGTTTTTCGCACTGCTGATGGCACTTAAAATGCCCCGCGGGTCAAATTTTTTCGAATCAATATTTTTATCTTTTAAAATTCCCTTTATGACCGATAGCTGATCCGTCGTATCTAAAATGGTAAAATTCCGGTTAATACCAATCCGGTCAATATCTCTTCGTAAAATCCGGACACACATCGAGTGGAAAGTGGAAATCCAAATTTCATCTGCGGCACCGCCAAGAATTCCGTTAATCCGCTCTTTCATTTCCCGAGCCGCTTTATTCGTAAAGGTAATCGCTAATATATTATAAGGATTGACTCCTTTTTCCAATAAAATATAAGCGATTCGGTGCGTTAGTACTCTTGTTTTTCCACTGCCTGCCCCGGCCATAATGAGGAGCGGACCTTCCGTGGTCTTGACCGCCTGTTGCTGCTCCTTATTTAATCCTGCAAGAAGACGATCCTTTAAATATTGCACAACAATCACCCTTTTCAAATCCGAATATTTGTTCTTATTTTACAAGAAATCGTACTGGAATGCAACTTGTATTACAATTCTTTTGCCGCTTTGACAGTTTTCAACGCTTCCTGTAAATTATCATAAATCACATTTCCTACCACAATTACATCTGCATGCGTGATCATTTCCCGGGCACGTTCCGCAGTTGTTATTCCACCGCCATAGAAAAGGACCGATTCTTCCAACTGTTCTTTTACACATTGAACGACTTCCGGATCTCCGTAAGTTCCGCTATACTCCAGATAAAACACGGGTAAGCGCAACATTTTTTCCGCCATTACTGCATACGCTTCAATGTCATCCAAACTCAAATCCGTTTTCGCACCGGTTAATTTCGCTACTTTACTATTTTCATTTAAAATACAATAGCCTTCAACGACCATTTCCTTCCAATCGATGAAATGCCCGTATTCTTTAATAGCCTGATGATGATGTCCGATAATCCAATTCGGATCTTGGCTGTTTAGCACCGTTGGAATAAAGTATAAATCAAATCCGGGGGAAATCGAGTCAATATTGGAAATTTCCAACGCACATGGTACAGGATAACGCCGAACTCTCGCCATTAAGTTAAGAACATTTTCCAGCGTTACCCCGTCCGTGCCACCGATCATAATACAATCCGTACCTGATTCGCAAATTTTCTCTAATGACAGATCATCAATTTCTTTATTCGGATCAAGTTTAAATACATGTCTCCAAGTCCGTAAATCGTACATATGATTTTCCTCCATTATTCGCTCCATTCCAACATTATACCATTCCTTTGCTATATAAAAAATAATGAAATCTTCTTATTAAAACCAAGAAGGAATCAGTGCCATAGAAAAAGGGACTTACAAACCAGTCCCTTTTTCTTCTTCCCGCTCATTATTATTTTGTTTATCAGCCAAGCGATCCAGAACCATCTTATACGCATCGTTTCCGTAATTTAAACAACGCTTGACGCGAGATATCGTTGCAGTGGAAGCACCTGTTTCTTTTTCAATTTCATGGTATTTACTGCCTTCTTGTAAAAGTCTTGCAACTTCTAACCGCTGAGATAAGGATTGGATTTCATTAATGGTGCACAAATCATCGAAAAATCGATAGCATTCCTCTTTGTTTTTCAATGTTAAAATCGCATCGAATAATTGATCCAACGCCTTTCCTCGTAATTTATCTATCTGCACAAATCATGCCTCCTCCTACAAAATAACATTCTTCCTTGCTAATAGAAAAATGGAAGAAATCTATATTTCCCACAAATTTGATAGTAGAACAAATCTGACGCTTCCGGCAAGCCTCCCACCTACCTTCCTCGTTGATTTAAAATTTGGTAGAGGCTTTAAGAGTGGGATAGCAATTACCTAAAACTGAACCATTTTATCTAAATCAGGGACAATATTAATCCATGTTTTACCCGGCACAAGGGGCACTTCTTTTCCATTCAAATAAGGGACAATTCTCCCATCTTGATTTTCCCATTGGATCTCTTGTAATTTCCCTTTTTGTAAAAGAAATGCACGGCCGCCGGAAGTTAAATCGATATCCAATAACCCGTAGCTGTCAATTGTCCGGTGATTTGTTTCAACAATGAATATATTATTTAAAAGGACCGGATCGCCGGTTTCATTGTCAACGGTTTGGACGCCGGCAGAAAAACGTTTGTACGTACTTGATGCCGGGTCATATTCATAACGGACTTCAAATGTTTTTGTAGAATAGGAGATCGTTGCCGAGGACTGCTCCGTTCCTCCCACTTCTTCATCCTCTTTTAAAAATACATACGGTTCCGGTGCCCCAACCATAGAAAAATTTTCTTCCTCTGCACCTTCTTCAATATGGTCGTAAGTTATATAAGAATTATGCGGTGCTTTCCGTTTCGATGATCGCTCAAATAAAGTTCCATCATAAAAAAGTCCGTTTAATGAATCAACATAGCCGCTCTCCAGCATTTTTTGCGCTTTTTCACTCCAACCATGATGAACATAAAGTGCATCTAACCCTTTTGCCACCTCTACATAATAAGGCCTCGCACTCCTAACCGGACCAATCATTTCCGGTTTCTCACTTTGAAACACAGCGAGGAACCGGGTAACTCCACCCTCAGCCAGTATCTCAAAAACAAGATCCGCTTTCGTTAACCCCGATTGCGGGCGGCCTTCCGGATGATTATTGACCATAACCGTGACAGCACGGTTTTCAGGTTTCTTATCAGTTGGTAAGCCCGTTAGCGGGTACGTATATTTACTTTCCTCTTCTTTCGTTTCCGTTTTTTCCAAATCTTTGGTGTCCGTTTGTTTACTTGACGGGACTTCATTTTTGCTGCAACTCATTAATAAAAATAATGCGACAATGAATAGTAACCAATTTACTCGTTTTTTCACTCGGTCTAACCCCTTTAAGTTGTAATTAGTGTATCCCTTTATTATTTTAGCGCAATATAGAAGGAAACAAAACTTTTTTTTGCATGACATCATAAACTCCTTTTGGCGTCATACGAATATAAGGTAAATGCGTAGATGTGAAAAAGAGTAGCGTATAAATAGGATCATCAAATTGGTACCCTTTTTCCTTCATTATTTTTTTAAACTCTTTTTCTTTTATAATTAAACGTTCAAAAGAAAGTCGACTGGAGATGCCCGATAATGGTAAATCCAATTCATAAATGATTTCTCCCTTTTCGACAACAACGATTCCACCGCCAATTTCTTTCATTCTGTTAAACGCTATTAACATGTCTTGTTTATTTTTTCCAATAAGAAGAATATCACCCGTATAAGTAAAAGAAGAGGCTAACCCACCTATACGCGCAAATCCTTTCAATAATGTATTAATCCTTTGCGTTCCTTTCTCATCAACAGTCATAAAAAAGCATTCATCTTGCGGATCGTCAATTTCGTCCCGATCGACATCAATCGATATTGAATATGGTTTTGTAATAACTGAATTTTCCAGTTGGATACCAAATGGCATGGAAAACTGTAAATCTGTCATGGTTAAATCCCAATCAATTTGTAACGGCTGAAAACCAAAATGATCAAGGGAAATATTTTGTTCATTTTCAACCGGTTTGCTATCTCTTTTCACCCAGACTCCCTTTGCTAATACCGATACAGGTGTTGGTTGATCTATTTTTTCAAGAAAATTAATATCTGCTGTGCGACCGGTAGCAATTAACCCATGCAAGTGATCAAACTGATAGTATTTTGCCGGATTATAGGTTGCCATTAAATAAGCGTCGATTGGTGGAACTCCTTTTTCGATAGCGATTTTAATTAAACAGTCTATCACACCTTGTTCATAAAAGGACGGAGGTGAACCATCTGTTGTTAACATAAAATGATCGTAATTTTGGATCCCCATTCGGTTAAGATCATCGAGTAGATTCGGTAAATCCGGACGAATCGATGAGTACCTTAATGTCACCATATAACCTTGAAGCAACCGCCTCATCACTTCTTCCCCGGTCATAGCCTCATGGTCAGAATCAGCTCCAAGCAGTTTCAGTTTGGCTAATGTTTTTTCTGAGGCACCGGGAAAATGTCCTTCCACTTTCTTATTTAACCGCTTCGTTTCTTGAATCCAATGAAGCGTCAGATCATCTCCGGCCAATAATTTCGGCCAACCGGTTAATTCCCCGCCTTGAATAACGAATTCATGATTGATCCAATTTTTTACTAATGCATTGGAAAATATTCGTTCTTCATCGATTAATTCTGATTGACTGTCATACCGTGCCCACCAATATAAGGTTGACGGAACAGTTTGAAGAGCTTCTATAAAAGAAAACGCTTTCTTTTTATTTAATAATAATATAAGCGGTAAGTTATCATTGATTAAAACGCTCGTTCCAAATTTTAATGCATACTGTGCAAAAGATAGGGGATTATATAACTGAAACGGATGAACATGCGGCTCAATATATCCCGGAACAAGAAAATAATGTTTACAATCAACTTGTTCGCATTTACTATCTATAAAATCAGGTTCCCGTTCACCTACATAAACAATTCGATCTTGATAAATCCATATATTGCCTGTCATCCATTGCTTCAGTATTCCATGTAAATAGGTTGCATTAAAGAAAACTTTTGTGGGAGACCTTTTCCCGTCAAGTACTTCTACATGTTCTCTAAGTTCCCGGTTTCTCCATCTATATTTTGATTCAACCATTTTATCCACCTTTTATTCATTGTTTTTACCTTGTATTTTTCTATTCAAAAAAAATTTAAATGTAACAGTATTATATCACGATTTATCAGTTCATGCATTAAAGAAAGCATTAACATTTTGTTAACGGAGGAAAATAGAATGAACGTAAAGCAAAATATTGGTATTATGAATGCATTGATTCGAATCACTGTGGGGTTGACGACGCTTTCTTGGGCAACCGCCAAACTTGTAAAAAGACCCTGGAGAAATTCCTATTTGTTCATTGCTTTTCTTGCTGCCATGAAAGTTGGGGAAGGGATTGTTAAATATTGCCCGATGACAGATGTTATTCAAAATCAAATGAATCAAATGAATGGTTTAGATAGCAATTCAAATAAAAACGGAAATGAGTCCCAAAATAAATCGGACTTAAAACAAATGATGGATATGTTTGTCCCGAAACAAAAAGAACAATCATCAAACGGAACAAATAATAATCAGCACCAACAAGGCAGTCACCATCATGAACAGGAAAATAGCCAAAGTTAGCAAAAATCCCATCTTTTACAGTTTAAAGAGAACTCGAGTACCCGAGTTCTCTTTAAAAATTTTATAACCCCAGACGTTCAAATATGGTGTCCACATGTTTTAAATGGTAATGGTAATCGAAACAGTCAGCCAGATCTTCTTTTGAAAGGGTCGCCATAATTTTTTCGTTACTTTCAATTAAGGAGCGAAAAGGAACTTGTTGTTCCCACGCCTGCATAGCCAGCGGTTGAACCGTGTCATAAGCGGTTTCGCGGACCCAACCTTTTTCAATCAATGAGAGAAGCACCCGTTGCGAGTAGATTAACCCTAATGTCCGGTCCATGTTTCGTTTCATATTTTCCGGGAAAACCGTCAAGTTTTTCACAATATTGGAGAAACGATTCAACATATAATTTAAAGCGATCGTCGCATCCGGCAAGATAATCCGTTCAGCCGATGAATGAGAAATATCCCGTTCATGCCAAAGGGATACATTTTCGTAAGCCGTAAGCATATATCCGCGAATCACCCTTGCCATTCCGGTCATATTTTCCGAGCCGATTGGATTCCGTTTATGCGGCATAGCGGAAGAACCTTTTTGACCTTTCGCAAAAAATTCTTCTACCTCTCTTACTTCACTTTTTTGTAAGCCTCGGATTTCTGTGGCAAATTTTTCAATAGATGTAGCAATAAGAGCAAGGGTAGCCAAATAATAAGCATGGCGGTCCCGCTGTAAGGTTTGTGTTGAAATTGGCGCAGGAGTAAGGCCAAGTTTTTCACATACATATTTTTCTACAAACGGATCAATATTTGCATATGTACCAACTGCACCGGAAATTTTCCCGAATTCGACACCTTGGGCGGCTTGTTTGAAACGTTCAAGGTTCCGTTTCATTTCTTCATACCAAAGTGCCAACTTCAGTCCGAAAGTGGTCGGTTCCGCGTGAACACCGTGGGTCCGTCCCATCATCACAGTATACTTATGTTCCTGTGCCTTATGTTTCAAAATCGCTATGAAGTTTTCGATATCTTTTAACAAAATGGTATTGGCTTGTTTTAATAAATAAGATAGTGCCGTATCAACGACATCTGTTGACGTAAGGCCGTAGTGCACCCATTTCTTTTCCTCACCAAGACTTTCTGAAACAGTTCTTGTAAAAGCAACCACATCATGTCGTGTTTCTTCTTCAATTTCTTTAATCCGATTAACAGAGAATGTCGCTTTTTCACGGATTTTTTGAACATCCTCTTTCGGAATTTCTCCTAATTCCGCCCATGCCTCACATGCTAAAATCTCTACTTCAAGCCAGGCATGAAACTTGTTTTCCTCTGTCCAAATCGCACCCATTTCTGGCCTTGTGTACCGGTCGATCATATTTTACCCTCCACTTTATTTCAAACTTGATTTTTTCTTATTTTTCCATCATGATCTAGTTTCATCTTAACAAATAGAAAAAAGACAAGTCAAGGTAAATTCGAACGTTAATTAATAAACCGACTATAAATGTTCGTATTTTAGTTAATTTACAACTTTTATCTGGCAGCACAAGACCGAAATGGTAATATGATTGCTCGATAAACAAGTAGAACAAATATTTAAGAAGGCCTAAAAACCCCACAGATACTAAATTCTGTGGGGTTAAGAAAAACTGTTTTATTTTACAGCATTTTTTACAAGTTCGATTACTTCTTCAACTGTGCTCTTTTGGAGTGCCTCTTGTGCCAATTTTTCCATTTCCGCCTTCGATAATTTGCGGATTAAGGAACGAGCTTTCAAGATAGAAGTCGCACTCATTGAGAATTCATCAAGGCCAAGACCTAATAATAACGGAACAGCTGTTTCATCACCGGCCATCTCACCGCACATGCCTGTCCATTTTCCTTCTTTATGAGATGCATCAATTACCATTTTAACTAAACGTAAAATTGATGGATTGTACGGTTGATACAGATAGGAAACTTGTTCATTCATCCGGTCTGCAGCCATTGTATATTGAATCAAGTCATTTGTCCCAATACTGAAAAAGTCTACTTCTTTGGCAAACTGATCAGCTAACACAGCGGTCGAAGGAATTTCAACCATAATTCCGAGTTCGATATGATCGGCAGTTGGGACGCCTTCCTTTGCTAAGTTATCTTTTTCTTCCAAAAATAACTTTTTCGCTTCCCGGAATTCATTTAATGTGGCAATCATTGGGAACATTACTTTTAATTTTCCGTAGACACTTGCGCGAAGGAGAGCACGTAGTTGAGTACGGAAAATATCTGTCCGATCCAAGCAAAGCCGAATTGCACGGTGTCCCAGAAATGGATTCATTTCTTCCGGCAGTGGTAAGTAGGATAATTTTTTATCCCCGCCGATATCCAATGTCCGAACCACGACCGGTCTGCCTTCCATGCCTTCTAAAACGGCCTTATAAGCTGCAAATTGATCTTCTTCACTTGGCAACTCATCACGGCCCATATATAAAAATTCTGTCCGGAATAAGCCGACACCTTCTGCACCGTTGTGAAGCGCACCTTCTACATCTTTTGGCGTACCGATATTAGCAACTAATTCTACTTGGACACCATCTTTAGAGATAGAAGGCTCATTAACCAATTTTGCCCACTCCGCCAATTGTGCTTCATAATCTGCTTGTTTTTTCTTATATTCCTCAATTAATTCTTCTGTCGGGTTAATATGTACTTCACCGGACAATCCGTCCAAAATCAAGAAATCGCCATTTTGGATATCTTTTGTTGCTGTTTTTGTTCCTACAACTGCAGGAATTTCTAAGGATCTGGCCATGATTGCTGAATGGGAAGTCCGCCCTCCAATATCAGTGGTAAACCCTTTAACAAACTTCCGATTTAACTGTGCGGTATCAGATGGAGTTAAATCTTCGGCTACGATAATCACTTCTTCTGAAATCATACTTGGATTAGGAATGGTTACATTCAATAAGCCGGCTAAAACTCTTTTACGGACATCACGAATATCTGCCGCCCGTTCCCGCATATATTCATTATCCATTTGTTCAAAAATGCCGATAAACATATCGGTCGTTTCCTGTAAAGCAGCTTCGGCATTCATCTTTTCATTTTTTATTTTATCCTCAATAGGTGCAACAATTTCCGGGTCATTCAAAATTAACAAATGAGCTTCAAAAATCTCTGCCTTGTCCGGACCTAAAGCTTCCCGGGCATGATCACGAATTGCTTCAAGCTGGGATTTAGCTATTCTTAAGCTGTCACGAAATCTGGAAATTTCTTTTTCACTGTCTTCAACGGTCGTTTTTTGAAAGGATAAATCCGGTTCCACAAGACGATATGCCTTACCGATGGCAATACCACTTGAGGCGGCAATTCCTGTAATCCATGTACTCATTACTCAGCCAACCCTTCTTTTTTCATTAATTCATCGATTGCGTTCATCGCTTCATTTTCATCGGTACCGTTAGCTTTAATTTTTATTACAGCATTTTTTCCAATACCAAGGGACATGATTCCCATAATTGATTTTAAGTTTACTGTTTTTCCGTTATATTCGAGTTCTATATTGGAATTAAATTTCCCTGCTTCACGGACGATTAATGTAGCCGGTCTTGCATGAATACCAGTTTCCTCAATAATTTTATAAGTTTTTTCTGCCATTGTAAACACTCCTCAATTTAATTAGATTTTCCATGATAAAAAAGGTACTAACGGTAATATAGTTCAGATTATTCAATATGGTGAACACCTGAAAAGTTTATTTTCTAAAACTTGCATGCCCAATATAAAATTTGTCCTGTCCTAACTATCGTTCATGCAAATCTCGCGTAAAATTGGATACTACTTATTATTTTACTCTTTATCTTTTTCTATGTTAACAAATTAACAAGTTTATTTTCAACATCATTTTTCCCTTGGATGCCGTTTGTTTACTCAATTGAAATAATTCCTTTTTCTTCTAATTGGACAGAACCCATTTTTTCTATGACAACTTTTTCATCAACATCTAAATTCGTGAAAACAATTGGTGTGATAATTGAAGGAACTCGTTCTTTAATGAAATCTAAATCTGCACGTAATAATGGTTGTCCGGCTTTCACTTGTTCACCTTCATTTACCAGTACTTCAAAACCTTCACCCTTTAGGTTGAATGTATCTATACCAAAGTGAATGAACATTTCACGTCCGCTTATTGTTTGGAAGGAAAGGGCATGTTTTGTCGGTAATACATTTATAACTGTACCGTCTGCCGGAGCAACAACTAGTCCTTCTTCCGGTTCGATAGCAAAACCATCACCCATCAATTTAGCGGAGAATACGTAATCCGGTACTTCTGTGATTGGTTTTAAAGTACCTTTTATTGGTGCAATAAATGCCACATTTGTATCCATATCATTTTCTTGTACTTCCGGGTGTATTTCCTCCATTTGTTGTATATACCCCTGTTGCTTAACCGTTTTTACAGCACGAGGTTTTTTCCCGTTCAAGATATTCTGCATTTGACTCTTTAAGGTGTCTGATTTAGGGCCAAAAATTGCTTGAATATTATTTCCTACCTCGAGGAAACCGGACGCACCTAATTTTTTCAACTTTTCTTTATCAACATTTTTCATATCCTTTACTTGAAAACGCAAGCGAGTAATACACGCATCCAAGTGAATGATATTTTCCTGTCCACCCATTGCCTCAATAACTTGAAATGGAAGTTCTCCTTTGTTTGTTTCCTCTGTACGATCTTCTTCCTCGACAGTTTCAATCTCTTCACGACCCGGTGTTTTTAAATCCCATTTCAAGATAAAAAAGCGGAAAATAAAGTAGTAAAGAACTGCAAATACGAAGCCGACGATAATCGTGAGCCACCACGGTTCTCTTCCAGGTAATATACCGAATAAGAAAAAGTCAATGGCACCACCTGAGAATGTATAACCGATATTCACATCCAACCATGTCATGATAACGAAGGAGAAACCATCTAACAATGCGTGGATAAGAAATAATACCGGTGATAGAAACAAGAATGTGAATTCAATGGGTTCTGTAATCCCAGTTAAGAATGAAGTTAGTGCAGCACTAACAAGCAAACCTGCCACCATTTTTTTCTTTTCCGGTTTTGCCGTATGGTACATGGCAAGTGCTGCAGCCGGTAAGCCAAACATCATAATCGGGAACTCCCCTGCCATGAAGTGACCAGCTGTTAGTTCAATTCCATCACGCAACTGAGCAAAGAAGATAGTCATATCTCCACGAACAACATCACCGGCAACCGTCGTATAAGAGCCAAATTCATACCAGAATGGCGCGTGATAGATATGATGTAAACCAAATGGTATAAGTAATCTCTTAATAAAACCAAACATAAATACTGCAATATAAGGACCTTCATCAATTAACCATATGGAAGCGGAATTCAGGCCGCTTTGAATCGGCGGCCATACAACCAATAGAATTAATCCGGCAATCAATGAAAACGCCGCTGTTACAATTGGTACAAAACGTTTACCGGCAAAAAAACCAAGGAATGTTGGCATATTGATATCATGGTACTTATTGTAACAATAGGCCGCAATGAGACCAACAATAATACCACCAAATACACCGGTTTGTAAGGTAGGAATCCCTAATACAGATGCAGTGCTTGGATTCGTTCCGATATTCTCAGCTGTTAAACCGATCCAAGAGCCCATTACCTGGTTCATAACCAGATAACCAACAATCGCTGCCAGTGCCGCCACACCGTCTCCTGCCAAGCCTATGGCAACCCCCGCAGCAAATAATAAGGCAAGGTTGGAGAAAATAATATTTCCTGCATCTTCTATTACATTACCGATAAGCTGAATCCAATCAGCCTGTAAAAACGGGAGAACGTCGATCATATTCTCTTGACCAATTGCATTACCGATACCCAGAAGTAACCCGGCAGCCGGCAATAGTGCAACAGGAAGCATAAGTGCTTTACCGGCTTTCTGTAAAACACCAAAAAGTTTTTTCAACACAGGTGCGTTCACTTCCTATAAAAAATGTAAAAGAGGATAGTGAAAAAGTCCGGGAAAAGTAGTTTTCAAATTTATTGGTCAACTTGCTGCTCTTTTTTTGTACTTGAAGCAAACGTTCCGACATTTTAGAGGATACGTTCCCTCAAACCTTTTGATCTCCTCTTTGTACACACACGAAAATTTAAAGGCATGGGAAAAAGGATAAGTTACACAAAGTACCATTATTTACGTATTTTGTGTATCTCATCTTCTTTTTACTCATGCCTGATCGAATCAGTAACACGTAAAATATGGACTCTTCTTTTTAGTTAGTCGAAATTTTACTATAAATTCTTTGCAAATGCATGGTAAGATAGACTGCCTCTGCATTTCCAACCGGTTTCTTTAAAGCATTTTGCATAATTTTAATTAGCTTCCATGAGAGATTATAACAAAAAGGGTATTCATGTTGCAATGTGTACGTTAATTTTGAAATTTCCCCCAATTCATCCCCCTCGTGTACCCTGTCAATGGTAAATCGCAAATGTCTAATAAGACGGATATAGTCGATTGAATGTTTATCAATTTTTGCTTGGAAAGCTTCTTCGATCACATTGACCAATTGGCTAATCAGTTGGGAATCTTTATTGATTTCCAGTACATTTTTATGCATGATGGCGCTATGAATATGAAGAGCGATAAAACCGATTTCGTCCACGGGCAATTGAATTTTCACCGCTTCATTGACAATTTTTACAACTTCCGAAGCAATTTTAAACTCCATCGGATAAATGGATTTTGTTTCAAATAAAAACGGATTTTTGATTGAAATCCCTTTCATCGTCCGGTAAATAGAGAACATTAAATGGTCTGTTAAGGCAACTTGTGTGTGTTCATCCAAGCTGGTGTGGGTTTGGTTTTTTATATAGTTTAAGGCGTCAATGATTGCATCGAACGTTTTTGCTTCCATTTGCGGTAATAAGCTTTTATACTGCTCCTGTTTCTCTTTATCTTTTAAAACAAAGATTTTTTCAGCAAATTCTTCACTCAGTTGATCCCCTCGTTTCTTATTAAAACCAATTCCCTTGCCGATTAGGACAACCTCTTTAAATTCCTCATTTTCCGCAATCAAAACATTATTGTTTAATATTTTTTTGACAATGAACAACGCCATAGCATTACTCCATTCTAAAAATGAATCTTATTTATTAATTATGACGTACCCTATAGACGATGGTCAACAATTTCATACAATGTACAAAAAATTATATATTGGAAATTATAATGTTCTACGCTCACACAACTATTGAATAGTAAAAAGGCCCGGGCAAATATCCCGAGCCAATCTATTATTCTTTTCAACTCAAAAAAGTAAAATAAAGGATGAAAATAACCGCTAATATATACATAATCGGGTGAATTTCTTTGGCCCGACCTTTAACAAGCATCGTTATCGGATAGAAAATAAACCCGACTGCAATTCCGGTTGCAATACTGTATGTTAATGGCATCATTAACACCGTGAAAAATGCAGGGATGGCAATTTCAATTTGATCCCATTCAACAAATTTTAAATTGGATGCCATTAATACCCCGACAATAATTAAAGCAGGTGCAGTCACTTGAGAAGTAACAATTTCCAATAATGGTGAAAATACTAATGCTAACAGGAAAAATACCGCAGTGACAACCGCTGTTAATCCGGATTTTCCTCCTACAGCCACACCTGCTGTTGATTCAACATAAGAAGTCGTACTTGATGTACCTAAAATTGCCCCAAAAACAGTCCCGGATGAGTCAGCAGTCAATGCACGTCCTGCTCGGGGTAATTTCCCGTTTTCCATGATTCCTGCCTGTGTTGCAACAGCCATTAATGTACCTGCAGTATCAAAGAAATCAACAAACATGAAAGTTAAAATAACTACAAGCATTTGTATAGAAAAAATATCTTGCAAATGGAAAAGGGCTTGACCAAATGCCGGTTCTAAACTTGGCACCGGTCCGATTATATCATTAAGTCCTGTCGGGTGGGGAACAAGTCCGAAAATCATCCCGACAATAGACGTAATAATCATTCCATAGAAAATACCTGCTTTAATACCTATTGTCAATAAAATAGAAGAAATAATAAGTCCGAAAATAGCAAGCAGTACAGTTGGAGATGTCAAATCGCCAATCCCAACCAGTGTGGCATCATTATTAACAACAAATCCTGCATTAATCAATCCGACAAAAGCAATAAATAAACCAATCCCGGCGCTAACCGCATATTTTAAACTTTCAGGAATGGCATTGATAATCATTTCACGGATTCCGGTCATTGTTAATATAACAAGAACAACACCTGAAACAAGAACACCCGACAATGCTGTTTCCCAAGGAATTCCATAGCCTAAAACAACCGTATAAGCAAAAAATGCATTCAATCCCATACCCGGAGCTAGTGCGACCGGATATTTTGCCACGATTCCCATAACGAAAGAACCAATTGCTGCAGCTAAAGCCGTTGCTGTAAAAAGAGCACCTTGGTCCATTCCCGTTGCCGACAGAGTATGCGGATTGACGAACAATATATAAGCCATCGCTAAAAAGGTAGTTAAGCCGGCAATAAACTCTGTCTTAAAATTTGTCCCCAATTTATCAAACTCAAAATAATTTTTCATACTCCCCTTACCTTTCTTTTGTTAGTTTTCTGATTATTCACACAAAAACTCAAATAAATAAAGCTCGCTAGCGATACTCGGAGCTTGACAAAAGGTAAGAAATCATCGTAATACGATAAATCCACACCGGTTCGTTTCATTAAAAATAGTTTCATAGCATGTTGAGACAAAAATACTATTAGAAGAATTTTTCGATACGGATGTGCGTGATTCATTCATGCTCACATGATGTGAATCTCTTCCATTCACAGTGATATGCTTTTAGAACATGAATGTTTTATTCGTATTCTCCAATCCATGATTCATACCTCGTAGTCAAGCTATTTGTGGTAGCTCGGTAGAAACTCTCGGGCCATATTCCCGAAATTATACGAGTATTTGTTATTAGTTTTTACAAATTTATATTATCAGTATTCAATGAAACTGTCAACGTAAAATACGAATATTTATTAATATAATTATATTTTTGTTCGTGTTATACTGGTTTCACCAAAATTCATGATAGGCCTGTGGTTCTCCCATTTAAATATGATAATATAATAAAAATGTTATGATTTTTTATAGAAGAAAGGTGGAGTGACAACATGTTTTCATTTATAGTCGTTGTGTTTCTTTTATTTTTAGTCCCGGGTCCTGCAGTGATTAATACAATTTCTCAAACGATTAAAAGTGGGAGAACAAACGGTATTATGACTGCTTGTGGAATCGCCTTAGGGGATAGTATTCATGTATTGTTCGCTGTTTTAGGGCTATCAACGATATTATTAAGTTCTGCTCTAGTATTTGAAATCGTCAAATATATCGGAGCTCTTTATTTATTTTACTTAGGGATTCAAATGTTACTTACAAAGACGAAACAAGAAGGAAAATCAAACTTTGAACAAACGTCTGTGAGTATAGATAAAAGATCGAGTTGGAAATCAATTAAACAAGGCTTTTTAACGGAAATATTTAATCCGAAAACAGCATTATTCTTTTTAGCATTTTTACCTCAATTTGTCCAAAATGACGGAAGTAGTGTGACATTACAACTTTTTGCTTTAGGTATTGTATTTGTAATAATGAGTATTATATATACCACTTTTTTGGCTTATTGTACAAGTTTCATTGGAGCAAAGATGTTTAAAACATCAGGCATTTTTGCACATAAAATCGAGAAAATTGTTGGTGTGATCTATATTGGCTTAGGCATACGTTTAGCCCTTCAAACTCAAGAATAGATGTCGACGTGAAATATACGTTTCACGAAACTTAACCTACTTTATCCCTATAAAAATATAGAATGAAAGAAGTCAAAGGAATCGCAAATATTAATTGTTAATAGTTTTTGTATTTGAAATATATAATACGAGGAGTGTTGAAAATGATAAAACAGGAAGAACTGCTTGCCCGTCAACTGCAGCTACAAACTGAAGCAGATACAATTTTTAAGAAATGCACCTTAAGCAATGCTGACAAAAGCCGGTACACCTGTAAAAGTAGGGAGTGCGGCTCTAGATTTAATGGCTTGGAGAGACCTCGATATTACTGTTGTTTGTTCGAAGTTAAATATCGCTACAATTTCCGGAATAGCTTCACAATTGGTGTCCTGTCCTCAAGTCCGTGATTTGAATTTCATCAATGATACAGGCAATTGGAATACAGATCCAACCTATCCTGACGGTTATTTTCTAGGTATCACTCACGAATCCAACACCGGTAACAAATGGGAGCTGGATATTTGGTTTGTGGATGGGCCTGAAAAACAGCCTGATTTGCGGCATATTCGCACGAAGCCTGATCAACTAACTCCAGCAGCGATTGTCTCCATTTTAAGCATGAAAACCGTTTGGTCCACACGACCCGAATATGGGAAGCAAGTAACAAGCTTATGTAAAACTGATATAATGGAACAAATCGAAATATTCAGAGGTGCTATATGAACAATATCCCGATTAAAAATAGATTAATAGAATTACTTGTTGACTATTTAATAATCATTGTGTATTTGGTTCTGTTATTAATTGTCAACTTGGGGATCATCCTTTTTATTTTTAAGGGGATGCCAAAATATACTGAAATGCAAGCGCAACTAATCGCAACGTTTACATCTGTGAAACCAATTATCCTGATATTTTCATACTTGGATTATTTTAAAAATGGGTCTATTGGGAAAAGGGTATCCGGATTGAAATTGATATCCATCAATGTGGTTTTTCAGAACATATAGAAAGAATTATGAAAACACATAAACAGATTGAGCCATCTGCCCATGTGTTTTTTTGTTTGCCGAAAATGTTATTCAAAAAACTTTTACTAAAAATGCAACAAACAGCACTTTCGTGTAGGGACTTAGTAAATATAAAGGTTTCCAGCTCTCCTATAATTTTTCCACTCCATCGTATTATTACTATTACTTTGCTCAAAATCCTGTTTTTAACTTAATATCAATTAATTTGAATATCTGTTATGTCATCATTCAACTAAATGCTCCGATAAATGAATCGTTATTCTGCTAAAGCGCTCTATTCTGGAATACTGAAGTTTACTCGTTAATTAGTATATGATTAATTCATTTTAGAAATCAGCTACAAATATAAAAATTACAACAACTTAATGCTTAATTCTATTTATAAATTAAAATCAATCAAGAGGATAGTAATGAGGACCAGTCTATTTAACATTTAATTCATGTATGTTTATCAAAAGACCTTAAAAATACACACCAAGTATAAAATGGCGTATTTTTAAGGGTCTTTTGATTGTGGAACTTATTCAAGTAAAGCACCCGTTACTTGAAGTATCTTTCAATTTATTTACCTACTAAAACAAAAACATTTTCATCCGGGGCTTTCATTACCGCAACGTGTCCACCTAAAGAGTTAGCAAATGGAATGCGAATCCACTGAACTTCAGAATTATTCTTTAATGTTTCATAAAATGCTATAACCTCTTCAACAACAATCTCGGTTTCAGCAAAATTTAAATTAGGATTATTTTTTAATACTAACTCTGAATTACCATCAGGAAAGCTCATTCCAACAAGAGTCCATTGTTCTTCGTCTTGATAAGTTTCCCACGCCTTGGTTAGACCTAGCGATCGATAGAAATTCACTGACTTTTCAATGTCCTCCGTAAAAACTGCAAGACATTCTATTTTTTCCCACATAAAATATTACCCCATTTCAATTCATAAGCTACACTTTTTAAAAAAACATCTTTATTCCCGTGCAACTAAAGCCTAAATTAAACAACAGAGATTCAAATTTCCATCTCATACTTGTTTGCCTCTTCTTTACCAAACATATCAGTTTTTACTATATTCTATTTCAAACAACTCCTTTTGCTATAAATTTATTTAATAGGAATTAAAAACTCACAGATTTTGTCTTCACCTTCCTCTTCTTTATATCGTTCTATTATCGGTTCTTCACAGATATTTAAATCATTTTTTCTTATATATTCGGGCAATTCCTTCCAAAACTGCTGAACTGCTTCTGTAGTATGTCTGACCGTAAAAACTGCATATTTTCCGCCCCTAAAATATCCAGTCTTAACCTTGTTGTCTTGGGAGAAATCTTCATCAGTAATTAAAACTAGATCATATCTGCACTTTTCAGGTGGTATTATTTCTGGATTATCTTGAGCAATACCATAAATCCCGTTTTCTAATAAAGTTTTTGTTAAATCATTTTGGGCAATCCAACTCTTAAAATCTTTCATCATATCAAAATTTTTACGGCTACCATACGCACCAGTGTTTCTCATATAAACCATTTTATTTTCATTTAAAATTTCAATCTTATAGTTCATTATTTCCTCCTAAAAATATATTGGAGACTGGCCAGTAGCTCCTCACAAATAACGATAACATGCTTTAAAATGGAATTCATCAACATTTTTAAAAAAGTGAGCATAAACAAAGTATGTACGCTTTGTTTGTTGGCACATAAAATTGGCTTGTTAACCCCTACCGCACTACCGTTTGATAGCCATTGCTTTTTACAAATATTTTTCCTCTGCATAGATTACCGTTAGTCATCTGTCAGATCCTTATTCTTTTTGTAAGAACGCTTTAGTGAAATGTAGTCAAATAAAAAATCGTGAAAAGTATCGGCAATGCAATCAAGTCTAATCCCTCTTCCCAATTACTCGGAATTCCTTTAACGATTAGAAATATACTAAAAAGGTCACGCCTGCTAACAAAGAACGATTAACAACCATTCGTCTTCTTTTAATATAGTCCTGCTTATCCGATACTTCCGTATGTTCTATTCCTGAGAAAATATAGCGGATATAAGAATATCCCATCATAAGGAATGGTCCTTTCAATAATATAAATTGAATCACTAGTGTTGCATTAATTTAAATTAACTATTAAAAATACCCAAAATCTTCAATTTTATTATTTCAAACAAAGAAAAAGTCCTTTATAATGGAAATAGTTGGTGGTATTCCGTCCAAATCCATTAAAAAGGACAACGCTCATGGATAAGATTACACGAAAAAATTCATTTGGACAATGGTTTTCACCGATAAATCTGAAAGTTTTAGATGAAAACGTGAAAACAATG